>Ga0102589_1000241_pt1 | contig 136729 bp, 127 predicted proteins | sample AraplaMF_Col_mLB_FD_76858 | JGI IMG/M metagenome (GOLD analysis project Ga0102589, IMG submission 76858) | Arabidopsis root microbial communities from the University of North Carolina, USA - plate scrape MF_Col_mLB | ecosystem: Host-associated > Plants > Roots > Endosphere | place: USA...
GCCCGCAGATTCTCATCCGCCTTCAGTCAAAAGTATACAATCCACCAGCGCATATATTTTATATGCTTTGTGTTTATTATTGTTTAAATATATGTTCATGGGAACCGCCCAGATCGCAACTGGCCCGCTCTCTTCTTATCGACCATTAATTCAAAATTCTCCTTCTGGTTGCGTAAATACTGCTTCTTGAGCTTCCGATTTCGAAGCTTTGCCCTGGCATAAATAGATCGTGCAAGCCTTCTCCTCATCAGGGCGGTATCTGCACGAGTAGCAAGGACGTACATTTCGTAGAGACTCATTTGAACACACCTTTCCTATCACGCGACGCAACTGCGACCGTGTTGTGAACTTCATCTCTTTTTCCATCAGCCTTTCAGCCAGATGGCCATTGCAACGGGGCACTGAAAATTGCCGCCTGTGGAAAATAAAGACACTATCAGTGCCCCCGCATCAGCGATTCATGCTTGGTAAACAAAAATCGCCAGCATTTGCCCTGAGAGAGATGAAAGGCCCACCAAAGCCCCAATCAATCGCTCCCCACAGTCATCGACACAGGAGTTTACCATCAGGCTCTAAATATGAGAGTGACGTCACCTCCCATAACTGGCCCTGGTTCCCGCCTCAAACCCGAACGCACCTCAGTTCATAGCGGGAACGAAGCTAGTATAGACCAACACGACAGGCCGGGGAAAACGTCATTAGAAAAAATTCTAATGTCGGAGAAAAAAGCCGCCCGCTGAGAGAGTAGCAACTGATTTCTCAAGGAACCAGACAACTGGTCGAAGAGTGTCTCTTGCCAAACTTAAACATATCCTTATACGACGCTGGATACCACGCGTAAATCAAACCCTTTACACCAAAGGACTTCAAAGTCTTTGGCGAAGGGGCCCAAATTGTATTATTGGGAGGCCTACAGCCCGCTAAAATATCTTTGCGAATACGTTTATTAGGATCCCAATAAATCAGATCCTTGTTGACACCAGTACGGCTAAGTAAGTACTTTTGGAAAGATAAAATATTATCAAATTCTTGCCAAAACTTTGCCTGTCTATCGGGAGGTAATTTATTAAATTTCCTCCTTTCGCCCTCCGCAAAGGCTTCAGCCCGCGTTTCAGGCACACCACCATGAAAACCCACGAACGAATTCTTCTTTATGACCTTTTTATCAGCAGCTAAAAAAAGGAAATAGGCGCAACCCGAGGCGCAAATCCGATCTACAATAATGGTCGGTTGAAAACGATCAAATAGCTTGCCAATCTCAACAGAATAGTAAGCCTCTCCCCCGCTAGATCTGATTACAACGAATTTAATCCTAGGAGATAAGTTTTTCTTGAAAAGAGAAAATGAAACATAATTCATCTCACCATAATAACAAATAGTGTCGCCGTGAACGGTCATCCTCGGCTTCATATCGTCTAATTTAAAGCCGCAATCAAAACGTATCGCTTCACTAAGAGTAAAATCTATAGGGCCTTTACTAAAAGCAGGGTAAATGCTGGAAAAAAATAAAATAGAAAATACCGCCCCGTAAATAACAGGGCGATAAATTCTACCAAAAAAGCGAAAATACTTGGTCACCACGTCCGCTCATAGCCTATAGTAGCTTTTATGTTACTATCACCGTTGGAGTTTACACTCCCTTCCACAGACATACGAAATTTATTTTGAGCGCCTCCAGGCTGGTTAGCTGGACTACTCTTCTGAGGCGTAGACGGCGCGTTACCGCTTTTGCTTTTACTCGTGCTACCGCTTCGGCCCGCGTTACCACGGCCACCACTACTACCACGGCCACCGCCACGGCCACCGCTCACATAATCAAGTTCATAAAGAGCAAGTTCTCTCATAAGTGCCTCCAAAATATTTGCAAATATACAAACAATGTAAAGCTACAAATAGCAGCAAATAACATAAATCACAATTACCTATTAAAATCAATACTATTTATTATTTCGATCTACACTCAAGGAATTTATCAACAAAATAAAAAAACACTTTATAAAAAAAACAATATCAATATCGCACAACACAAATTTCTAGGAAATCTAAAAACTAACAATCACCTCTTATTAGACTGACAACATAGGATTCTAAATCATTCTATAATCGATCAATAAAACGAGATACTGGAAAAAGCTTCCCTTCGGCCACCTTCAAAACACGATCAGCTATGGCGATCGTACTTGATCTATGAGCGACAACTACCCGAGTGATAGGCAATTGCGCTAAATTACTATTGAGAAGAGCCTCATTCTCCTCATCAAGATGACTGCTAGCCTCATCGAGAAACAAAATACTTGGCTTCCGATAGAGTGCCCTAGCTATCAAAAGACGCTGTTTTTGCCCTCCTGACAATACGTTCCCCATGTCTCCAACGAGGGTGTCATACCCCATTGGAAGGCGATCAATATCGTCAGCGATGACAGCAAGCCGAGCACATTCCTCAACTCGTTTTTGGTCCGCCTGTGCTTCAAACCCTGCGATATTTTCGGCAAGCGTGCCTGCGAACAAATTGTCGTCTTGAAGAACTGTGGCGACTTGTCGTCTGTAGTCCTTGACGCCTGATGTGTGTATATCGTGATGCCCTATCAAAACTTGACCTGTACTGGGCGGAATAAGACCGGCCAAAACTTTCAAGACAGTACTTTTTCCGCAACCCGACGGCCCAACAAGCGCCAAGCATTCGCCAGGTATAACCTTGAGCCACATGCCGTTTAAAACGTATGGCCCTGTATCATCGTAACGCAAAGTCACGTCACGCATTTCAATCGCGATATCTTTTGAAATGATAAGGTTTCCGCTTGGGCCAGCCACCTCTGGCTTCTCAAGCGCAATATCGGCCAGACGTGATCCATGGAGGTTTAGCATCCGTAATTTAAAAACGATGCCTATGAGGTTTCCAGAACGTTGAACAAACTGTTGCTGAAATGATAAGAACGCCAGCAACATTCCGACACTAATATAATTAGATATAACATAGTAACTACCAAACCAAAGTATAAATAAATTAGAAACACCAAACATAAACGTGCTAAATGTAGAAAATAAAATATCTAGTTTGTCTGTTTTTACATCGGCGTTCTGCGCTTCAACCACTGCATGGAACCATGCGCGGAACCGATGTTGCTCTAGACCCATTGCCTTAATACTAATGGCGCCGCGAATTGATTCAATGAAATGAGTTTCTTCTTTAGCCCTATACAATATTTCGGCTTCAGATGCGGACCGGTAAGCAGGGTAAAAAGCAACCCGCAATATAATATCCGAAACGACCAATAAAGTAGGAATAGCTGCCAGTGTAACGCTATAAAAAATCATCATTACCAGCATTCCAAGCGCTACCATCGCGTCCATAAAGAACGTAACCAAGTCGGTAGTGAGCGTTTTCTGAATGACGTTTAATGCATTAAAGCGCGAGACGATATCACCTACATGACGCTTCTCGAACCATGACAAGGGTAACTTCAGCAAATGAGAAAAAAGGCTAGCGTTCCACCCTAACGCAAGGCGAGCCATCGCCGCCATTATGATCCAAGAACGTAGAACCTCAAATACTACGTGAAACAAAAGAAGCGCACCAAGCCCCAGCAATACAACAGATACCAAATCAATATCTGCAGTAACTATCGCATGATCTACTATTACTTGCATTCCAAGAGGATTTAATATTGCTACAGCTTCCAAACAGAATGAAAATAAAAAAATACTTAACGCGGCTCTCTTCAACCCAGATACATTTTTGAACAGACTTGAGAAAGGAAACCGATCGCGTATCTCTACCCTTGCGAACTGCTCGTTCGGCCAGAGCTCAAGTGCTACACCGGTGAAATTACGGCTTACCTCATGCATCGCTATACGCCGACGTCCGCGAGCTGGATCATGTATTATGGCTCCGTCACGAAGAACCTTATCAAGCACGACGAAATGCGTCATGTTCCAGTGTAAAATACACGGGAGTCGCAGTTGGGATATTTCGGACAACTCCAGCTTAACCGCCCTACTGGAAAGCGCCATTTCGTTGGCAAAAGTTGCGAGCTGGAAGAGCGTCGTTCCCTTTAGCGAAGAACTAAATCTCCGACGGATCACATTGAGATCGATCTTTTTTCCATAAAACCAAGCAATCATTGCGAGACTTGCTAAGCCACATTCTGCGACTTCCGTTTGCAAAATTACTGGAAGCTTTCTAGGCGAAAAAGAAAAATTTATGTCGTTTATCATACGTCACTCGGACTACTTAGTGCTCCTCGGAAACCGAAGATCGGCTCCAGAAGCCATTGATAAATCGGACGCTGATCAAGAAAAACATCAGCATCGACAGTCATACCAGGTCTAACAGGCTCATTCTTGCCATATGCGACGACAAAATCTCGATCTGGAATTACAATAACTTGATAACGATGACCTAAGCTCTTACCGGCAATACCGATTTGCTTATCAAAATCAAAACCCACGTCGTCTTGCTTAATTGTAACTCTCGAGAAGTCTGAAACAGTGCCCGGATATAGCCCAAACTTCTGGTATGGAAATGCTGCAAATCGGAGCATCACCCGCGCGTTTTTACGCATAAAACCAATAGCACGGCTATCTGCAAACAGGTGGATTTGAAGACGCGAAGCTTCTGGCAGAATCGTTAACAGTGGCGCACCCGCAGTAACTATCTGCCCTTGCTTAGCAAGAACCGCAGTCACCGTACCCGAGCTCGGCGCTATTACCTCAAATTCTCGCTTGGCCTCGCTTTCAATCAGCTCGCGCTCAATGGCAATCGCTTGACGCGTCAGCTGACCAACTTCAGTGCTGGACCTATCATCAAAGGTAGAAATTTTGACAGCAAGCGAATTTATTTTGTCTTCGAGTTGGATTTCTTCCCGTTTCAAAGACTCAACTTCTTGCTCTTTGCGCATCCTATTCTCGAGACGATCGACAGCTTCTTTCCGTAAAATGAGACCTCGTTTAGCTAGATCATCATAGCTATTTGCTGTTGATTTTAGGAATTTTGCGTATTCTATCCCCACGCTAATCTGAGAACGTAGCTGATCAATCTCCTTAAGAAGAGATACATGTTGCTTTAGAAAGCCCTTCTTCTCCAATCTGTCGATTTCGAGCTTTTTCGATATTTCTCTATCAAGCTCTAATTTTTGTCGGAGTAACTTCTCACGTACAGCAGCTTGGGTTTCACCTTGCGCAGTTCGCACGTCTGAGCTGACAACATAGAGTAGCTGACCTTTTGTGACTTGGTCCCCCTCACGAACTTCACTACGCGCGAGACGACCAGATCCACCGGCCACTACTCGGATAATTCCGGCCTCAGGAACCACCACTCCAGATAAACTGACACGATGCGTGTACTTCCCAAAAACCAATAATAAAGAGAGCACTACGACGACCGAAATTCCCACAACGGCAAAGATAAATATTGGTACTGGGGCTGCGGCTGAAACATCCCCTAGCCAATCAAGTCTATGCGATGAAATTACTTCTTTTCTAAATAAAGTACTGTTTTCTTTTGAATCGCCCATTTAAAGAACCGATTAAATTTATTGATATACATAGGCAATATTTATGATAAAAAATACAAATCGATACATCAATATATTATTAGTATTATATTATTTCAATAATAAAATACGATCTTAAATGAACAACTCGCAAGTATACTTATAACTTTATTGATTAATAAGGCGCAACTGCTTTCCTTGAGGTCATGCCCGAAAAAGATGGAAAATACCGTGAAAAGAGCTTCAGGACTCAACGCACACCAGAACTCACAATTCGATCGCTGAGCCATCATAGGCAAAAAATTGCCCTGTCTGATCCTGGTCTAGACCGTTGATCGTTTCCAAAAGGCGCACAGCCGAGTGATCCGGCGTGAACCGGTCTCTGCCCTTCGAAAACGGCTGGGAAAGGTCCGTATCGACTGTTCCTGGATGCAGTGCGACGATGATGGCTTGGGGGTTGGTGCGGGCAATTTCTATCGCGGCGGTTCGAATGATCTGATTTTGAGCGGCCTTCGCGGCGCGATAGGAAATCCAATCGCCCAGCCGGTTATCGCCAATCGAGCCAACACGCGCCGACAGGGAGGCAAAGACGCTTTGCCTATCCCTTCGCAAAAGCCGCATGAAATATTTCAGGAGCAAGGCAGGCCCTATGGCAAATTGCTTCGCCATCTGACCGGCCTCGCTCACCCGTATCGACTCTTCCGGACCGGCACCATCGACCGCCAGTACCCGTTGCGTTGAGACCAAATCTCTTAGAATTCCTGCACGAATTCACATGCCAGCAAGGTTTTGCCCGGCAAAGCATCACCCTGGCGGGCAACAACAAAGACCTTTCCGGGGCCGGTCAAGCCCGGCTCAGGCTGTTGATCTGCCGGCAGTTCACGAGAGAAGCCTTTCGTGGAGGCGCCGAGCAGATCGGAGGTTTCTGGCTCCAAGTCGTATTTCGCGGCCAGATCATCGGCGCGCTCTCCTTCAACCAAAACACCAACCGCGTTGCTCGCAAAGAAAACTTCGGTCGATTTGAAACCGTCGCGGCCGATCTGATCCGGGAGCTTGTAGATCGCCGCGCCCAGAGAGGAGGTGTCCGGCTTGGCAATGGCTTCTGCCGCCTCATAAATTTCAGTTGCAGAGGTCATTGTATAGGGTGGCTTGCACAGCGCCGCGTCAAAGAACTTGTCATTATCCGCAGCTAGGGCATGTTCGGCCTGAAACGTCACGAAAGCGGTGCACACACAAAAGACTGTGTAGGAAATCACTTTAGCGTCTTGCAATGAGAAGCCCTCGTAGTGGTTGCTGCCTGTCGTATGCTTCATCTAGATCTTTACCCCAGTCGAAGAAAATATGCGACCTTTAGTTGCTTTTTTCGAGACTGTTATGGGCCACCAATTTCTCTTTCGTTCAGCCCGCTGACCAAATCGCGACTATTACGCCGTCGGATGCCACAGCCGATCAGAGAAGAACCGCTGTCGACCAATGGTCATGATGGCGGCGTGTTTCGTTGGCAGATCAACACTTTTCACATGTGAAAAGCCGGACTTTTGCAGATTTCTCAATTGCCGGTGATGGTTGCTGCTTGGCTCCTGCACGATGCGCTCTGTGCGCGAATCGTCAAGAAACATGTAGTGCAGAAGGGAAGGCAGCCAGGCGGTGAACCACTCGCGGCCACGACATGCCTCGTCACCCACGATGACGTGGCAACCGCGGTCATAGTCGTTCGCATCGCAGAAGGTCCCGACGACATCTTCTTTTGCCCAGTACACCTCGAAATAGGAAAACGCCCTGCCACCGAACCGGCCTATAAGCGGCATGATGTGCGGATCTGCGAACATGCCTTCCAGATAGCGCCTGTGGCGATCTTCGTCTCCAGCTTCATGCCAGAACTCGTTCACACGGGGACTGTTCATCCAGCGGTGCACCTCCGGCAGATCGTCCAGGGTCGCCACATCCAGAGAAAGCACGCCGCCGAGCCAGGGGATGTAGCGGGTATAGACCGTCCCGACAGGTTTGCGCGGACGTAAGGGATGCGACACCCTGCCGTCATGAATTTCGTGGCGAGGGAACAGACCGGTGGCAGGTGGATTCCAGAGACCGGGCGCCTGCCAGAACATATCTGCCCACACGGAAGGAAGCGGTGACGTGGATGCCGCGCGCGTATAAAGTCCGTGAGCGGTAAACTCGTCTTCGAGCCCGGCCCAGCCATTGCCGAACAACGTTAGGGATCGAAGCTGTGGAGACGAGGAAAACAGGCATTCGAACGCTGCGGCGGCAAGACGCCAAGTACCAGACGCCGCGACCGACAGGTCGGAAACCTCGATCTTTCCAGCACTGTCATCCGTTGAAAGATGGAAGGCTGCCTTTGACCCATGAGCATCAGAAACCAGAAGCTGCTGACCGTCTCGATAGACCCCAACTGGTCCGCGGCGATGGAGATTGAAGGCGAGATAGACACCAGGACTGGTCATCCCGTCCACGTCGCGGGGTGTGGCGGGAGTAACGATCCCCCGCCGCATGTCGCCCTGCCAATTCATCAGAAAACTTTCGTTAGCGACACGGCGAAAGTGCGTCCGCGCCCCTTGTAGTCGAACACGGCCTCGTTTGCTAAAGCCCCGTAAAGAGCGTTGGCGCGAGCGCCCCATATAGTCGAGTAATCCTTGTCGAACAGGTTCATCACGCCGAAGCGCAGCGTCGTGTCCTGAGCTTCGAAACGATAGGCGCCGGTTAGATCAAACAGGGTGTAACCATCGATCGTCCGCCTGTCATCGTCACTGAGGCTGAAGACATGCTGCCCGGCAAGCTTGACGTTGAAGTTATCTTTCGTCCAGCCGACATAACCGCCAAGTTTGGAAACACTGGCACTGCCGATGCTTTCCTTTTCCCACTGACCGTCGCTTTTTATTTCCGACTTCACCCAATGCGCTGATGTGCCAACGTCGAAGCCGTAATCCAGTTTCGCGCTGGCGTTCGCCTCAATACCATAGACGCGTCGTTCACGATCAACCACATCAACGGCCAAGGTCGTGCGGTTCAGCTCGATGGATCGGTTGGAGAGCGAATAATATGCCGCCGTTTCGAAGCTATATGTATCGTCATTGAAGCGATAACCAACTTCGAAGGAGTTCGTTTTGATCGCCTGGAGTGCCGAGTCGCCCACGTTGACGCTGTTCAAGAGGACATAACGGCCGCCGACGAGCCTGTAGCTGCCGATCCCGTAATATTTCGCCGGATCAGGCAGCTCGAAGCCCTGGCTGAAATTGGCATAGACCTGCTGCGCGTCGGTCAATTCATAGGTCGCGCCTGCGTTGAACAAGGCGGCATCGTAACTGACGTCGCCGCCGGGGATGCTATCAACGGAGGAACCGACCCTGTTCAGGACGGCGACCTGCTGTGCCGCTCCGGCGAAGCTGGAGACATCGGTGGTAACATATTGATAACGCACCCCGCCGTTGACCGTCAGACGATCTGTCGCCTCATAAGTCCCCTGGATGAAACCGGCAACGGTCGAGACATCAATATCGGGGTAGAGTCCCGTTATGCCGCGTGTCTTGAAGTCCATGGCCCCAGTCGTTGCAACGCTGAGGAAATCGAAGACGTTCTGTTTGGAACTCAGCGAATCCCGGTCGGCGTCGATGCCGTAGGTAACCTTCAGCCCGTCCATAGGCTCCGAGATCATCGCTGCCTTCAGGCTGTAATAATCGGTATCCTGCGAGCTGCCGCCGAAATAGACGAAGGGAGAGAAAATCGCGCTGCCGGGGAAAGGGTGAAACCGGATTTCTTCCCGTCGGAAGCTGCCCTGCAGAAGAAGCTCCTGGCCTAAGAAATCATTGTCAGTATAGGTCGCGTTGACCATCGTGCGACGCGTTCGGGGATTGAAATCCGACCGGTATCCATCCCGCGTTTCGACCAGTTTGGAATTGCGTATGCCGGCAAGCCCCGCGCCAAGATAAAGCCCAAATGGCGAATCCTGTGCGCTGTCGTAGAATTGGCCTGATAGTTCGAGGCGCCTGTTGTCGTCAAACTGAAGGCCGACAGTACCCATGAAATCGACGCGCTTGTTAAAAGCGGTGGATGTCTGGGTGATATCAGGCGTGAGCATCATGCCGGAGCCGTCGTAAAATGCACCTGTCTGGTTACCGGCAATGGCGAAACGCGCGTCCCAGTTTTCGCTGTTATAGATCACCGCACCCGCCCCATTGCGGTCAATGTCGCGGGTGCGCCCAAAGCCGCTGCCGAGGCCAGCCGTCACTTCGCCATGCAGACCTTCCGGCGCATCCTTGCCCTTCTTCGTGATGATGTTGATAACGCCGCCTGTCGCATTGCCGCCATAGATCGCCGTTGCACCGGACAGGACCTCTACGCGCTCGATATTGAAGGGGTCGATGGAATCGAATTGGCGACTGAGCGAGCGGGCCGAGTTCATCGAAACACCATCGATGAGAACGAGGGCCGTGCGTCCTCGCAGGTTCTGGCCATAAGCCGTGCGCGCGCCTTCGCTCGCGGGATCGAAGCTTGGAACTTTCTCGGCGAGAATCTGCTGTAGCGACTTGCCCGAGCGGGCCTCAGTCTCGATGGCCTGTGCATCAACGACATAAATCGTTCGCGCCGTTCGCGAAATCTGCTGGGGTATACGGCTGCCGGTGACGACGATCGGCTCCAGCACAGTCGAACCGCTGTTTGGTTGCTCGCTCTGCGATGCATCCTGCGCCTGCGCCCGGCTGGTGCCGCCACCAATTGCAACGACGATAGCCAGAAGACTAACGCCGACATTCCACTTTCCGATCATGTCGCCCCCAATGCGAAAAAAATATCTCCCGGTTCGTCCAACCGGAAAAAATACAAGACTATTTTTATCATGTTTTATGCGCTATGAAACGGCCGGGCTTGGATGGGGACGAACCCGATTTGGATAGATGCGAACATCAACAGAAAAGACAGGTTTGATTTTTCATGGAAGTGATCCGACCCTTGAAACTTGGAACCCTTACCCTGCCCGATTCAGAAAGCAGGCTGGTCTGCCGAACGATACTTCTGGATATGCTGGGGGAAGCAACGATAACCGTCGAAGACGGTGATCTGGCAGGCGTGACCGGCCTTGTCTGGAAACATCAGGAACTGTCGCTGGCCACCGTTTACCTGCCAAGGACCGCATTGCGTCTGACTGCACATGGGGTGGGCAGGCCTGATATCGTGATGTTGAGGGCGACGGACGGGCCGTTGATCGTTCATCATCGCAAACAAAGCTTCGAGATGGCACCGCGTGATGTCATCCTCCTTCCCTCCGATATGATGTCGGAAATCGTTCTGCCCGAAGGCGGGCGCCTCGACTGTGCGCATCTTCCCCACGCCGGCATTACGCTTGCTCGGAAATCCGTCGACCGGATTTTGTTGCGGCCGTTTTCAGCAGAATGCCTGCCGTTACAGCTCCTGACCAACTATGCGGGTTATCTGCTGCGCCAGGACCATCAGGACAAGGAGCACGCCAGCATGATGGTGGCTCACTTCTATTCGCTGCTGCCCGTTCTCGCCCAATACGTGGCCGAGGCGGCACCTTCGGCAGTGCCGCAGAGCCGGCTTGAGGCAATCAAAGCGATGATCGAGGAAAATCTGGCCGATGGCTCGTTTTCCATAGCCGGTGTAGCGCAGGCCGAGGGGATCACACCGCGCGCGATCCAAAAGCTTTTCAGCAAGGCGGGAACCACCTTTTCCCGCTATGTGCTGGAGCGGCGGCTGGTGCTCGCCAAAACCCGAATTCTTTCCGATAATGCCGCAACGCCGATCAGCCAGATCGTCTACAGCGTGGGTTTCAACGACCTGTCCTATTTCAATCGTACTTTCCGCAGCCGCTACGGCATACGCCCGACGGATTTGCGCCGCATGACGACACAAACCGTTTGATACGTTGAAACCTTCGAACCGATTGCCGGCTCGTCAGGCTGCGTCTTTTTTCCGGACGAAATGGACGAGAGGATTGTTGACCATGCCTTGGAAATCCGGCACCGGCCGCTCGTCATCGTCGGCATAACCATGGGTGAACAGGCGGACGCGATTCAGGCAAAGGCGGGGATACTCATCTGCGAATAGATCGAAGATTGCGAAACGTGCCGCCATTTCTGGGAAACGGGCTTGATAGCGCCTGACGCTTTCCCCAGCCAGCGCCCAGAACGTCCCCTCCGACAGGCCCGACCTCTTGTCCAGCAGCACTGACATGTAACGGAAGACGCAGATGAACAGCGTTGTCTGGATGAAGTGCATCAGAAAATCAGCCGGCAGGCGCAGCAGCACATCCTGAACCTCCTTCGGCAGGCTGTCGCTTTCAGGGAAATTAAGATCGCAGACGATGACATCGTCGATGAAGTCGCGCAACGCCAACCGCACCGGCAGCCCGTCCTTCAGGATAACTGTCGCGTTCTGCCCGTGGGCGGAAAAGGCAAGGCCATGACGGGCAAGGAGGTGGTAAACCGGAGGCAGCACGACATCAAAGAAACGCCCAAGCCAGCTTTCGACGCTGACCTCTGCTTTTTCCGCCAGCGCCTGCACCACCGGCTTGCCATCGCTACCGGCGTGCATGAAAGCGGCGAGCGGCATGCCGGTTTCACCGGGCTTTAGATGTCCTTGAAGACTATCGCGCCACAGGCATCCAAGCATCTCGTTAAACTGATAGGGTGCGCCGGAAACCTTCGAAAATTGCGGATGCGCATAATGCATGCCTGCCCGCTCTCCCAGAAGCGCGAGATCGCAATCTTTCGAGAGGAAAGCGTCATTCTTCAGGAGGTCATCAAGCCAGGTCGTGAACGGCGCAGCCGTCAGCGCCCGCTTTCCGGGAATACCGCGATAGACCGCCGTATTGAGGATCGTCATGCACAGTTTGAGCGTCGATTTTGCAGGGGTGCTGACGTTCGAAAGGGTGCGGACAGATTGCTGCGGCAGATACAGGTCGTCTCCCTCCCCCAGAAGCACGATATGCCCCGAAGAAATATCCGCTGCAAAGTGCGGCAAGATCATATGGTCCCACTGCCACGGGTGAACCGGCATGATATGATGGGTCTCGGTCGAGAACCCTGCAGAATTCAGCCTGCCAACAAATGACTCGTAGAGCGTCTCACCAATAGCCTCGGCCACCAGCCGTTCGTTTGTCAGCCCCGCCTCACCAGCGAAGGACGCCCGCTCGCGGCTTACGCCGATCCAGACGATCTTCAATGGCGACCGGTTTTCCGGGGTATAAGCAAGATAGTCCGCGTAACCAAGGCCGATCCGACCTTTGCTGACAGTGACCCAAGGATGTCCGGTCATCTCGCCTTCCATACGGATATCATCGAGCTCGGCGAGCTCTGCACCGGTCTTGCCGGCACGGGCTGCGATGTGAGCATCGGAGACGAGGGTATTGCCAAGCTCACGGATGAAATGCGCTGTCGTCATGGGCTTGACGCCCAGTTCCGGCAGCACCTCTGCGCAGAAGGCCAGCGGATCATGAACCGGCGTGCTGATACCATTAGCATGTCTCAGAATGCTCTGGGGTTCGACCGAGAGATTTCCGAAGACATATTGCTTGGCCATGAAACTGTAGGAAGCCGCCGAAAAGTCGATCCGATAGTGACCCGGCTTGTCGGACGTTACCGGGAAAACACGTTCATAGGCGAATTCCTCGATAACCTTGGCGAGCAGTCGGCGGGAAGTTTCTTGCCAAAGGGACGGCGCAAAGGCGGGGCGATAAAGCGTGTCAAACGGCGCGGGCATAGACGTCTCCTGAAATTGTCGAGGACGGGGCGTGGTCTTTCGGAATTGCGAAATCCTGGAAGGCAGATCGCGCATTGACTCGGTAGTGTTCTCTTTGGAGCAACTGATTGATGATGACAGCGTTGCGGAACGCGCCGAGGCCAAGGTCTGGCGCGCCAACGCCATGCTGGAAGGTTTCGGCGTTTTGGACGAAAATCGCTCCTGCGCCGCCGTCGCGTCGTCTGGCGCGGAAATCAGCGTCGACGATCAAGTCGCCACCGTCACAGGTTTCCAGCATCTGCTCCTTCAACGTGTCCAGCCATTGCGGCCACGCGTGGCGATAGCCGGTTGCCGCAACGACCGCATCAGCCTCGACAGCACTTTCCTCGCCGGAAAGATTGTGCCGCAGGCCGATCTTCAGTCCACCAGAAAACCCGGATGATCGGATATCGGTGACATCGCAGTTGGGCGCGAGCGACAGGCCCGGATCTCGCCCACCGATGGAGCGCTCGTAGAGCAGGTCGAAGATATCCCCAATCGTCGAGAAGCTGACGCCTTTGTATAATAATCCTTGATCGGCAACCGTCTGTCGTCGTGTCGTGCGCGGCACCCTGTGGAACTCGCGCATGTAGTCGGGCGTGAAATATTCCAATCCGAGCTTGGAATATTCCATGGGGAAGAAACCCGCCGAGCGGGTGATCCAGCGAATGGATGCTCCTGCCGCCACCCTTTGCGGTGTCAGTTCGCTAAAGAGCGCGAGCACACATTCAGCGGCACTTTGGCCCGATCCTATCACGGTCACCCGACGGGCTTTCATCAACTCCGCCTTGCGCTTGGCAAATTCGGCGGAATGGAAAACCGGCGAGTTGGCATTCAACCCTGACCACTTCGGCAGGTAGGGAGACGTTCCAATCCCTATGGCGATATTGCGGCTTCGATAGCTGCGCGTCGTGCCGCCCAAAGCGGAGGTTTCAGTTACGAACGTATCGGTCGCAGCGTCGTGCCGCACGTCGGCAACCGTTTCGCCGAACCGGCAGCTATCGAGCTGCTGAGAGGCCCAACGGCAATAATCATCATATCCCTGGCGTGGGATCAGGAAATTCTCATAGAAGTAGAATTTATAAAGACGGTCGTGGGCGGCCAGATAGTTGAGGAAGCTCAGGCGGTGCGTCGGATCCGCCATCGAAACGAGGTCCGCAAGAAACGGCACCTGCAACGTCGTTCCCGGCAGGATGAGCCCCTCATGCCAGCGGAAACCAGGTTTGCGCTCCAGGAACGTTGCCGAAACCTGGGGGTGCGAGGAGAGAAGCGAGTCGAGGCCAAGATTGAAAGGCCCGATACCGATACCGGTAAGATCGAGCGTATCAGGCACCTGCCATAACAGGTGCCTTCGGACAGCGCCCGATCCGTCGAAGGAACCAGACAGACAGTCCCATTCCGGCAAGGGACAACAGCGTCGCCGTCGAAAACAGCGCGGAATAACCCATTCGGTCAGCGATCAGACCGGCTACGGAAGCGCCCGCCATGTAGACGGTCAGTTCGGCGCAGGTGAGGATTGTAAAATCCGTCCCCGGCTGCTCATCTGAGGAATTCTTCATGAAGAAGGAATAGATGGCGACCAGTTCCATGTAACGGATCAGCGTCTGAAATGCCGAAGCGGACATCGCCACCCACATGCCGGGCCAGATACCAAACGCATTGAGCGCAAAGGCGAGGAAGCAAAGGCTTCTGAGACCACCGAGCAGGACAAGCGTTGTCGTCAGGCCAACCTTGCGGATGATGAATGCTGCGATCGCCACGCCGATCAGGCCCGCCGTAGCCGCCGCTCCGCCTGAAAGGTAACCGATCCAGTCAGTCGGCACCTTGCTGTCCACCAGATAAGTGCCTTCCATACCACGCACGAGACCTTCGCTTGCCCTGTATGTCAGCGCAAAACCGAGGATCAGCCAGGCATTGGGGCGCAGAAAAAAGCCGGCAAGGCTGGCGCGCTTTTTATCTTTGCCTGCCGAGAGCGGTTCCGGCTGCATCGCCAGGGCGGCCAAGAGCGGCAGCAACGACAGCACAGCGACCAGCAGAATCATCGTGCGCCATCCAGCGATATGGAACACCACGAGCGCTGCCGTGCCACCAATGATGACGCCGAGCGCAACAGCCCCTGCCTGCACCGCGTTGCCGAAAGAGCGATTACTGTCGGTCAGGCGCCTGACGGCGTAACCGTCCGTTGCAATATCCTGGAGGGAGGAGACAAGTGTAATCGATATGCAGATCGCAAACAAAATTGCGGCGTCGCTTGGCTCTACCAATGCCATGGACGCGATCCCGGCGCTCACGAGGAGCTGCGTTGGGATCACCCAGCCGCGGCGATGACCAAGTCTGGGAAATGGAGACCAACGATCTACAAGTGGCGCGACCGCAAATTTCAGGATCAGCGGCAGCATCAGCAAAGAGAACAGCCCGATGGCCGTACGTGATGCACCGCTCTCCCGCATGATCGGCGGCAGCGCCACCAGGAGCAGATAGGTGGGTATGCCCTGAGCGAGATAAAGCCCCCCTAGCACATACATCAACGACCACTGGAGGGTGGGTGTCCGGCCCGCGTCACCGGAGATCGCGTCGTTGATTTTTACCATGCAAGATCCGCACTGATATTCCAGAACACCGCCACCTGCGTTAGGTTCTCAGCGCTACCAGCGCCCGGCTGTTCCGAAGAAGTTAAAGAGGAGTATTTCTCTCATCTTTATCTCAGCTTTAAGGAAATGCTTGGATATGAGCGAACCCGTTTAAGACAATTACGAACGGGCTGTAGCGCGTCCAAATTCCGCGGAAAGGTCGATCCTGAGGCAGGCTACCAATGATGAGTGACGCCTTCCAAAAACTACTATGGTCCTTGGGGCTCAGGACGGCAGGCCCGGAAGCGTTGCGGCCGCCCGTTTGGCGATCCGCGGCGCATTGCTCTAAGACGCCTAAACAGGGCGATAGAATTATTCCGTCGCAAACCCGGGATGTCACCTTACTCACCTGACACCCGGGAAATGTTTTGGCTGCGCGTTAAACCTGTCGTAAGCCGCCGTCGACGCATAGTTCGGCACCGGCAATGTAGCTCGCGTCGTCGCTCAACAAAAACAAGGCGGCTGCGGCAACTTCTGAAGGCTGCGCCATACGTCCCATCGGAATTGGAGCAACAATTTCCGCTCGCGTCTCTTCCGCGACAGCAGCCATCATCTCCGTATCTGTCGGGCCGGGCGCAACGACGTTCACCCGGATGCCTTTTGGGGTAAGTTCTGCTGTCCAGGTTCGTGCATAGGAACGAACAGCTGCTTTCGTGGCTGCATAGGTTCCGTAACCTTTATAGCCTGCGGTCCCGGCGATGGACCCCACAAGCACCACCGAACCGCCCTCCGTCATGGCGGGCAGAGCCGCCTGGAAGCCGAACACCATCCCCCGGACGTTGACGTCGAAATGGCGGTCAAAATGCTCCGGAGTTATCTCAGGTATCTGCGAGTGCTCGGATAATCCCGCATTCAAGACCAGTCCGTCGATGCGGCCATATGCCCTGCGGACAGCGTCGACAGCAGCGACCATGTCTTCCGGTGAGCCTGCGTCAGCCCGAAGTCCAGTCGTGCCGTTGCCAATTCTCGCGGCCGCGTTTTCGGCATCCTCTTCCCTCCGGCTGGTGAGAAAGACACGGGCCCCTTCCTCAGAAAGACGCTTTGCAATCGCCAGACCAATCCCTTTTGCACCACCGACCACCAGAGCAACTTTGTTATTCATTCTATCCATCGTAAAGCCTTTCACTCGTTGATCCACTCATGATATACGCTGGATATCTGATATCAATTACGCACCTTGAATAGCCTAGATATGGATGAGTATACCGACCTCGAAACCCTCTCTCATCGCGCACTTTGCGACATGCCGCTGGTTCGCCCGGTTCTGGATAAAATTGCGGACAAATGGACAATTCTGATCCTGACAGTGATTTGTCCCAAACCGTCGCGCTTCAACGAAATCAAGCGCCGCCTCGATGGTATCACTCACAAGGCCTTAGCCGACGCGTTAAAGCGGCTGGAGCGAAACGGACTTGTCACCAGAACAGTCCTTCCCACGCAGCCAATTGGAGTTGAATACGCGATCACGCCGCTAGGGCACTCGTTGCGGGAGCCCTTTGAAGCATTGTGCCTATGGGCCGCCACCAACGGTGCCAAGATCGAGGCGGCGATTCTACAGTATGACACCACACGTAAGCAGCGCTAACCGGCTGAAGCATTGATGCTCTGTCGGCCGAGGATCGTCCGGATCATATGGCTCTGTAGTCCGTGTGCCCTTGCGGTGATGGCATTGCGATGGTGACGCTCAAGATTGTGGCGCCTTTGCGCATGGACGATACGCACGCGAAAGTCGATCCCTTCCTCCACGAGGCTCACCGGCCAGTCGATGAAAAGCGTTAATATCTCATGCCGTCTCACCGGTTGAACCTGTTTTCTCCCTATCGTCCATTGGGCTTTTTGACGATCTTTCCCAACTCGCGGAACTTCAAACCGCGGTGAGGGTTGAAATTCGTCGGTCGAAAGCGAGGAGTTGCAAATGACGATGGATGAGCTCTCTAAGAAACTGAGCAAGATAGACTTTTGCATGTTTAACACCAAAGGTGCCGCTGGGCGAATTAATACTCGGCCGATGAGCAATAATGGCGATGTGGAATATGACGGCGACTCTTGGTTCTTTTCGTATGAAGACACCGCTAAGGTCGCGGAAATCGAGCGGGATTCTACGGTCACACTGACGTTTTCCGCGCCGCCCAGCATTCTGGGAAAGCCGGGGATATTCATCTCCGTTGACGGCCAGGCGAGCTTAATTCGAGACAAGGCCGAGTTCGAGGCCCATTGGGTAAATGAACTCGACAGATGGTTTCCACAGGGAACGGATACGCCACATCTTCTTCTTATCAAAGTGTCGGCGCATACAATTAAGTTCTGGGATGGCGACGAAAGCGGCGTCATAGAAAGATCCAGCGATGCGGCAACGATTGGAGCCGTGTGACGCGAGACGGCGTCGCAAACACATCCGGAACGTCATGCCCTCAAGGTGAATGCAACCCAAGAACTCGCGCCGGCGATCAAAGGTTGCAGAAAAGGATTGACTCTCGTGTCAGTGTGATTGAGCCTCGCGAAAACGACGAGGAACGACCAATCATCATGTCGCCGGAACGGTTTAATCAATGCCTGCGGGTGATCCGCTGGACGCCGATCAATATCGCCTCTGCGTTGCAATGCGAGCTTTCGTGGATTGAGGCGTTGGAAGCCGGCAATGAGATCGTGCCCGAGGGCCTTGCCACATGGCTTGAAACGCTGGCGCAAGCCCATGAGACGCTCCCGCCACCCGCGGTGTACCGAGGAAAGCGATCGTCGTTTTAACGCGGCAACAGCCGATAAACCTTCACCAATAATTGGATAGATTCAATGAAATCACTTATCGCAGCCCTCGCCCTGATTGCGTTCTCAAGCCCTGTCCTTGCGGCATCCTGCGAGAAAAACTTCTCCGTTTCCGGCGTACCGATGGTCACGGCCGTTTCCTACAAATCATGGCAGGAGCTGACCAAGGCCAAGGCTCCGGCGGTGCTGCAAAAGCTCGCGCAGGCCGTGGCGGCGGAAGGCTTTTCCGGTATCCAGATCAATAAGGAACTGTCCGCTATCGACGCACATCAGGAAACGAGCGGCAGCGGCAGAATCCAGACCTTGCGGGTAGTGGCCCGGCAGAAAGGCGCCGGCGTGAGGATCGACGCCGTTTTCAATATTCAGGCAGGACAGATCGCGGATAAGAACGTCATCCGTGAGGGGATCTGCAACATCATCAAGGGCGCCTGACCCACGAAGCACCGAGCCGCCCGACCGCACGCCGTGGACCGCACTTATGGTGTGGCAGGAAGTGCCGGAATCTGCCATGAGTGCCGGACGAATTGTGCCTGTGGCCTGAAATCGGCCTGGAAGCGGTTGGGGGGACCATGCCGATTTATGAACTGGCCGCCTTGGGTGCGGCAACGTGCTGGGCGATGACTGGCATGCTTTCGGCGGGCCCGGCGGGTCGGCTGGGCGCGCTCGCCTTCAGCAGGACGCGCCAGCTTTTCGTCGCTGCCCTGCTCGGGGTGTATGTACTTGCTTCGGGCAGCTGGCGGGAGCTTCAGCCCGAGGCGCTATGGTCGCTTCTCCTGTCCGGTTTCATCGGCATTTTTGTCGGTGACACGCTGCTTTTCACCTGCCTCAATCGCGTTGGTCCGCGTCGGTCGGGGATTTTGTTTGCGCTGAACGCCCCGATGGCCGCGCTGCTGGGATGGCTCGCGCTTGGCGAACAGCTTTCCGGAAAGGCCATCGCGGGTATCGGCCTGACGCTGAGCGGCGTGCTGCTCGCCATTCTTTTCGGCAAGCGTAAGGCACAGCTGCACGAATGGGAAAACGTCAAAGGGCCGCTTTGGATCGGCGTGCTTCTTGGGCTCCTCGCCGCGCTCAGCCAGGCGGTGGGATCGCTGATCGCAAGGCCTGTCATGGCGACCGGGATCGACCCTCTGGCGGCCTCCATGCTACGCGTCGGCATAGCGGCGATCTGCCTCACCGCTCTGACCAGTCTGCCGATCCAAGCCGTTAAACCGAAGACGAGGCTAACCCCGGCCCTGTTCCTGCAGACGGCGGCCACGGGCCTCATTGCTCTGGCCTTCGGCATGACGCTGCTTCTTTTTGCCCTTTCCGGCGGAAAGGTCGGGATCGTTTCGACACTATCGGCGACGACACCCGTGATCATCCTGCCGCTGCTCTGGTTGAAAACACGCGAAGTACCGGCGCCCGGCGCCTGGGCCGGCGCCGCGCTGGTCGTGGCCGGGATGGCGCTGATGTTCTGGAAATAACTAAATCCCCGCAGAACCGCCTGGGCGCCGAAACAACGGCGATATTTCGGCTCCTGACAAGCATTCAAGCGACCACTTGATAAGCAACCTCCGCGTGCTTAAAAGGTGCGCAATATGATCAGTTCGTGAGAGAGGGCCACGTCGTGGAACAGGAAACTACCCAACCTGGAAAGGCTCGGCGCAAGGCGCTTTGGGCGGCGGTTGCAATCATTGCGGTGGCCGCCACCGGCGCCATCGGCGGCAAGATCTTTTTGGAAACAAAGGTGAAGGAAGTCGTTGCCCGCGCCGGCGCAAAGGCCGCCTCCGTGGAGGTCGATTTTCTTGGCAAAATCCATATTCGCGACCTGACGCTACCGCTGGAAGACGGCAAGAACATCAAGATTGCCTCCATCGACGGACGCCCGAAGCTGCCGTTTCTGGATGGCGCGCTTGATGTGAAATCGATCGACATCGAGGTGCCGACCGGGAAAATCTCGATGGACGATGCGCGCATCGAGAACGCGGTGTTCGAAAGGCCGAAGCCGGCGCCAGCCGGCGGAGACAGCAACTCGTTGCCCCGGCGCCTCGAGCGCTTCGGCGCGACGCGTATTTCCACCCCCGCGCTGACGTTTACCCAGTCTGTCGCGACCACCGAGCAGACGACCGTTTACAAGAACCTAGCGCTTTCGGACATCGCAGGCGGCCGCATTGGCCATTATTCCATCGAGAGCGGCAGCTACGACATCAAGATGAAGCTGCCCGACGCAGAAGGCGCGATGAAAGACAGCCACATCGTGGCCTCCACGGGCACTATAGCGGGCGAAAGCATCGACGTCGCTTATCTCGCCCGGTTCTACACGGAAAAGGCCGGCCCTGAAGACAAGGAAGCAAAGCCGCTCTACGGCCCGCTTTCTATCCGCGCCGTGACACTCACGGACGGGACCGCTCATTTCAGCTACGACGAAATCCGCAGCGACGGTTTCACGGCTCGCATGCCGGCAGAGCCGCTCTCGGAGACCTTGAAAGCGCTGACGGCAACCCAAAACCCTGAAGAGTTGTCGCCGCAGGCGCGTCAGGCGCTTTTCGCCAAGGCCGTGTCGATCATCGACATGATCGGCAACAGCAACATCCAGCTGATCGGCTTCAAGATCGACGTGCCGGACGAGAAGGAAGGGGCCGCTGGTAAAAGGGTCAAGGCCACCATCGACCGCATGGACATGAAGATGGATAGCCGCAAGCTCGACATCGGCATGAAAGGCATGTCGATCGGCGATGAAGACGGAAAGATGGAAGTTGCCGAAGCGAGCCTGACAGGTTTCGACTGGAGCTCTACGCTCAAGGGAATGTCCGATATCGTCGGGCTTGACGAGAGCGAGATGGAGACCTTTGCCTTCAACCGCCTGATACCGGAATTCGGCCGGATGCATCTGGGTGGTATCAACGTCGATTTCGCCGCGCCGGAAAATCCCGATGAAGAGGCTCCCCCCAAGCCTGAGCGCATCAAGCTCTCGCTCAAGAATTTCGATATGGGACTGACGAAGCCCTACAACGGAATTCCGACCGACATCGAGATCAGGCAGGAAGACCTGACGCTTCCCATTCCAGCGGACTCGCAAGAAGACATTTTCGTTCAGGCCCGCAAGCTGGGTCTCGAAACGCTCGCAGTTTCTTATGGGCTTTCCGCGGGCTGGGACGAGCCGAACAGCAATCTCGTGATCCGCGACATCTCGCTCAGCAGCAAGGGTATCGGCAGCATCAAGTTCTCGGGTCTGGCGAGCGGCTTTACGGAGGAGTTTTTCTCCTTCGACATCAATCGCGCCCAGGCGGCTCTCTTCGGTCTGGCCGGCCGCGAGCTGACATTGACCATCAAGGACGAAGGCTTGGTGGCGAAGGCGATCAAACTCTACGCGCTCGAAAACAACATGTCGGAAGATCAGGTGCGGGCAATGCTCACGCTGGTTGCCGGCATGATGCTGCCACAACTGGCCGCCGACCAGCCAAAGCTGCAAAATGCCGTGGACGCGCTCGTCAAATTCATCAGCAAGCCCGGGACGTTGACGGTGACCGTGAAATCCACAGGTGCAAACGGCCTCGGCATGTTCGACCTGATCGCGGCCTCTGATAATCCGATGCTTCTTCTCGACAAGGTGGATATTCAGGCAACCGCCGAATAATCCGACCATGCCAAACGTCTCAAGCTCGACCTTTCGGGCTTGAGACCACCTTTCCTGCGTGATCAGAAAGTCGTGGGCAGGGAACTTCCCCGCGCGTGCAGGGATTATGACGGTCGTATCCGCTGACGGTCATGGCGGTCATAGGCATGAGGATCAGTCCCTTGAAGACCCAAGAATTAACATTCCCCCCGAGCGAGCAAGTCCCCAACAACGGGAGATTTTCGGTAGTGATCTATCAGGGCGTCGGACCGGCTCTCGACTCCGCGGGATTTGAGGCGCTGTTCTCCCGCAACGGGTGGACCGGCATTTGGCGCAATGGCGTGTTTGACTACCACCACTACCACTCGAAAGCGCATGAGGTTCTAGGCGTCGGGCGTGGCGAAGCGACATTGCAGATTGGCGGACCAAAGGGTGAGGCGGTGGACGTCAAGCAGGGAGACTGCCTGATTCTGCCAGCCGGAACCGGCCACAAGAGGTTGAAGGCTTCCGCCGACTTCCAGGTCGTCGGCGCCTATCCACCCGGCCAGGAAGCGGACATCCAGACGTCGTCGCCTGACGAAGACATGCTGGAAGCGATCAGATCACTGCCAAAGCCCCAGACGGACCCAGTGCATGGCGCGATCAGCGGCCTCGTGACAATGTGGCGTTGAAGGAGGAGCTACGCGCCAGGCTGCAAAATGGCGGCGGCCTGTACCGTCTCACCCCCACGCGCAGAAATACCTCTGTCGCGCCGTAACTCGGAGACCCTTCCCACGACGTTCGCGCCGGCAGCGTCTCGCCCTTCATGACCTCGACATCGTAAAGCACGATCGCATAAGAACCGATGACGGCGCGGTCAGCAACTGCCACGCCGCCGACTTTCATGACGCGATCTTCGAACAGGTGGGGTTGCAAGCCAGAATATTCGTCGAGCGCGACCTCGTCGCCGATCCGCACGACATCATGTTCGGCAATATCGGTCGCGTCGGGGCGAGCTTTGTGAAGCGCCTGGGAGCGACAAGCAGTTCTGCGCCGTCGGCAAATGCACTCCCCATGGTTTCGATGGACATGTCGAAAGCGATGCTGAAGCCGCCGAACACCCGTTCGCTGTCCTCAATGCCAGGATTGCACCTTCGGGCCGCAGGAAGTGGCAGGTGCTGGCCTCGGCAAGACGCGAGAATGCCGGCGCGGATACCGTCACGGCGAAAGCGCCAGATCGATGGCTGCCTCGCAATGAATCCGTGTCGTATCGAAGACGGGCACCGCCACATTGCCCTGGTTCAGCAGCATGCATACTTCCGTGCAGCCAAGGATCACGCTGTCAGCCCCGACCTCCACCAGACGCTGGGCAACGTCTTCGAATTTCGAACGGCTCTCGTCCTCGATGATGTCCATGCAGAGCTCATCATAGATGATGCGATGCACCTCTGCCCGGTCATTTTCGTCTGGAATAATTGGGTGAAGTGATGCTTCGACAAGCCGCTCACGATAGAAGCTTTGCTCCATCGTAAAGGCGGTGGCGATCAGCCCCGGGCGACTGAGCCCGGCGGTTGAAATGCGTTGCGCGGTGGCATCAGCGATGTGCAGTAACGGAATGGTCACGTCAGCCATCATCGCCGATGCGACCTTATGCATCGTGTTCGTCGCCAGCAGGATGAAGTCTGCACCGCCCTTTTCCAACGCCTTCGCCTCGGCATTGAGAATGGAGGCCGCAGCATCCCATTGCCCGAGCGCCTGCAGCGCCTCAATCTTCGCAAAATCGAGAGAGCGGATCAAAAGCTCGGGCGAATGAAGGCCGCCGAGGCGATCACGGGTGATCTCGCACAGCGTCCGATAATAGATCTGGGTCGATGCGGCCGACATGCCGCCGAGAATTCCGATGGTTTTCATGATCTCATCACCATCCAAGCGACAACATTATCTGTGCGTCACTTCGCGCCCGTTGATCTGCCGAGGCCCAGCAGATGATAAAAGGCAATCGCGCCGATCGTCGCCGTGCCGATACCGTCAAGCGTGAAGCCGGCGACGTTGAGCTTGAAGTTGCCGGCACCGAGAACAAGCGCAATACCGACCGTGATGAGGTTGCGTGGCTCGGAAAAATCGACCTTGTTTTCAACCCAGATGCGGCCCGCAGTCGCGGCAATCAGGCCAAAAACGACAACGGACAGCCCGCCGATAACAGGTCCCGGTATTGTCTGGATCAGCGCACCGAACTTCGGTGAAAAACCGAGGAGGATGGCGACCAGTGCCGCAACAACGAACACGAGCGTCGAGAAAATGCGGGTGATCGCCATGACGCCCATGTTTTCGGCATAAGTCGTCATGCCGGTTCCGCCGAAAGCGCCGGAAAACATCGTCGCTAGACCATCACCGATAAAGGCGCGCCCGAGATAACGGTCGAGGTTCTGGCCGGTCATTGCGCCGATCGCTTTGATATGGCCCAGATTTTCAGCAACAAGGATAACGACCACGGGCGCAATCAGCGTGATGGCGGATGCGGAAAACACCGGAGCAGTGAAAGTCGGCAGACCGAACCATGATGCAGCTGCGACGCCGCTAAAGTCGACGGGTTTGCCGAGACCGAGGCCGTTTGCCACCACGAGATAGGCGATATAGGCAATGGCACCACCCAGGAGGATCGGCAGGCGGCGCGCCATGCCGGGCGCATAGACGGCAATGGCACCGACTGATGCGACAGTCAGGATCGCAATCCAACGCGAGAGCTGGTCGCCATCGGGATTACCGGGACCAGAGCCGGAAGCGCTGGCAATCGCAATAGGCGCGAGAACCAGGCCGATCGCCGCGACGATCGCGCCCGTCAAAACCGGCGGCATCAGTTTCTCGATCCAGTTGTGTCCGGCGATCATGACGATAACGCCGATCAACGCATAGAGCATACCGGCTGCGATGATGCCGCCGAGCGCCAGGGCAATATTCGGGCTTGCGGCACCGGCAGCGGCACCCGTTGCAACAAGCACGGGCCCGATAAACGCGAAGGACGAGCCAAGATAGCTTGGAACGCGACCGCCAACGGCGATGAAGAAAATCAGCGTCGAGATACCGGAAAACAGGATCGAGACGTTGGGGTCGAAACCCATGATCAGCGGGGCAAGAACCGTAGAACCGAACATCGCAACGACATGCTGCAGGCCAAGCACAGCCGTCTGTCCGGCGGGCAACCGCTCATCGGGCAGGATGCGCCCTTCGGTTTTCAGTCTCCAACGCGGAAAATATCCACCCCTATCGCTCATTCTCGTCCCCCAGGAAACAACCGGCAGGCATGTGCGAGGCTCCTCCCCTGGATTCGCCGCCTCACAGGACGTCTGCCGTTTAATGACATACCGCTTGCGCACGAAGCCGAATCGGTTGCCGGCGCATTAATGTCAGGTACAGCGGATCACCCTGACTGTCATCCGCTCCGGCCGGTTTTCCCGATATCAGTGTTTTGTCAGCCGGCACGCCGCGCGTGGTCGCTCTCCGGTTGCGGCGTAGGCGGTGTGTACCGAAGCGTATTTTTTGCGCGATAAAGCGCCTCATCGGCCCTTCGAAACGCAGCGTCACAACTCGTCTCGCCGGCAGGCACGACGCTCAGCCCGAACGACGCTCCGATAACCATGGGCTTTTCCTGTATGAGATAAGGCTGGGAAATCTCCAAGCAGAGTTGCCGGCAAAACAACTCGGCTTTCGCAGGAGAAACGTCTGACATCAGGAGGGCAAACTCGTCACCGCCAAGCCTGAAGACGCTGTCTCCTGCGCGACAGGCCGCTTTCAGACGTGCAGCGACTTCCTTTAGCAATGCGTCACCCGCTGCATGGCCATGGCGGTCGTTAATCGCTTTGAAGCCGTCAAGATCAAGACAAACGACGGCAACCTCTCCGGTTTTGGACATGCGATCGAATTCCGGGGAAACCATCGATCGGTTCGCGAGGCCAGTCAGAAAATCGTGCGTGGCAGCATGCCTCATCCGGCGCTCGGCTTCGACGAGAGAAACAATGGCACGCCGTGAGATGCGTGCCGCAACCGTACAGACGACAACGAGAACCAGAACGACGGCAACTGCAAGCGGCAGCGATTGCCTTAGCAGATCATGTGCCGGCGTCGCTGGACGCCAGGACAATGCCTGCGCCTGCCCGTTCGGCCCGCTTGCCACCTCCACCTTCGCACGCCCTTCGGAAACGTTTACTGCGGGTCCCATGGTCGCGTCGTCGAGCAGGAAACGATTACCAAGGAATTCCTGAAGACTGCCGGCGATAGGGATTGCTGAAACGAGGATGGGGGCATGTGTACCTTGTGGAACGGTGGTGCTGAAATCCGGCTGGAACAGGCTTGCCGACAGCAGCACTGCTTCATCGCCAATCACTTCGATCTTGCTGAAGGCGATCGGCTGAGGGATACCGGCGGGGCGACCGGCCTTTTCCCTGTCTCTGACGGCTTCGATGAGCGGACGCGCATCAGCGGCTATCATTTGCGCCCCGCGAACGAAAAAGGGCCGGCCCTGGAATTCATCGTCCGTTTTGGTGTAGACGATGTCCCCACGACCGTTGATGATCATGACGAAGCGCGTCCGTGACGTCCCGATCAGCGAACGGCCGATGTTGCGGTCAGTCCATTCCAGATCGAAGGCATTGTCGATCTTGGCGATGGCCTCATCCCATATCGTCCAGGCCGTCAAAGCGAACTCTACGTCGGAAATCCAGATCGAAATATTGCGGGATACCAGCGTCTCCTGACGCTCGCGGACTTCCCTGTCTAGCCGGGCAACTCCGAAGTACGGGATCGCGGCAAGACCGATCAGAAGGACCGCGACGAGCAGGACGGCGGAGCCTACAAGTCTGAATTGGGTTGAGCGCATCTTCAATAGGCGTCCTGATGTTGTGGAGACGGCATATTGACGTTGCGGCGTTTAACAGCGGTTACGATCTCTGCTTTTTCGGACGTGTGGGTTAATGCTTTATTTTAGCTATAGCGTAATTGCGGACGGCGCCGGCCCTGCAAGTCAGTAGCCGGCGCCGGGATCGCAGCTTTATCTTTTTTCGATAGCCGCCAATATCCCATAGGCGGCGCGAACCCGCTCGACATTGGGATAGAATTTATTGGCCAGGATGACGATGCCGATCTTACGCTCCGGAATGAAGGCGACGTAGGCACCAAAACCATTGGTAGATCCGGTCTTGTTGATCAGCACATCCTTTCGCGGCGCCATAGGCGGGGAAATTGCCGTGACCGGGACGGTCTTCACCAGTGCACCCGAATTTGCCTCACTCAACGTGTTGAGCGAAACCGGATAGGCAAATTGCTCCCATACCATGTCCTGCGTCATGGGACCGACGCTGAAATAGCCGGTGTGGGTCGCCGTAACTGCCTGCTGGATTTTTGCATCCAGTTTTTCGAGCGCCATGTTGGCGTTGACGAAGCGGATCATGTCGTCGGCCGTCGATCTCACACCATAGGCCTCGGAAGAGAGGACACCGGGTGTCAGGCGGACGGGGTCACCATTCTTTTTATAACCCTGCGCATAGTCGTCCATCTTTGCTTTCGGCACCAGGGTGAAGGTGTTTTTGAGACCGAGCGCAGAAAAGAGCGTGTTGTGCATGGCGTCATCGAAGCCCTGCCCCATCGCCTTTGCAGTGATGTATCCAAGCATGCCGATGCTGGGACTGGCGTAACTTCTGTGGGTGCCGGCCCTATAGGAAGGTTTCCACCCCTTCAGATAGGACATCAGTTGCTCTTCCGTTTTCACGTCGTCCGGCACCTGCAAGGGAAAGCCGCCTGCCGTATGGGTGCTGAGATGATAAAGTTGGACGTTGCCAAAAGGCTTGCCCTTCAGCGCCGGAACATAGTCCGCAACCTTCCCCTCAAGCGAAAGCTGACCATTCAGTGCGGCATAAGCGCTGAGCGTCGCGGTAAAGGTCTTGCTGATCGAGCCGAGTTCGAACAGCGTCTGCGGCGTAACCGCCGCGCGCGTTTCGGTTGAGGCGACGCCGTAGGTGAAGACTTGGCTCTGTCCGTCAACAGTGATGCCAACGGCCATGCCGGGAATGCCGTTCTTCTCCATGATCGGCCTGATGGCGGCGTCGGCTGCCGCTTTCAGCTTGGCCTCATCGGCGGCAGATGCCTGCACGGAAAGGCTCGTCGAGAGCAAGGCAGCCAATGCGATATGTCGGCGGGTGAATTTCATGTTTCGCTTTCTCCAAAACCTCAGGTGGATTTTCAGCCTCTCAGCCAACCCCAGCGAAAAACGTGTAACCGCGCTACATTACACGAACAAACCATGATATCTGGGACGAGACACAAGAAAATCTAGGTCTTGGATGGTACGGCAATTTCTTCCCCTGAACGGTCTGCGGGCTTTTGAAGCCTCCGCCCGGCATCTGAGTTTTACCCGTGCGGCGATCGAGCTTTGCGTGACCCAAGCGGCTGTGAGCCAGCAGGTGAAGGGGCTGGAGAGACGGCTTGGCGTGGCGCTTTTCCAACGGCTTCCGCGCGGTTTGAAAATCACGGCCGAAGGCGAGGCACTGCTCCCGACGGTTACCAGCTCCTTCGACCAGATGGCGACGACGCTTGACAGGATCGAAGCCGGACAGGTGCGCGAATTGCTGTTTCTGGGCGTCGTCGGCACTTTCGCCGTGGGCTGGCTGCTGCCACGGCTGGCGGCTTTTCAAAAGCGATACCCGTTTATCGACGTCAGGATTTCGACCAACAACAACCGAGTGGATATGGCGGCCGAGGGCCTTGATTTCGCCGTTCGTTTTGGCCAGGGCTCATGGCACGGCACCGATGCATTCCGGCTCTTCGAGGCGCCGCTTTCCCCGCTGTGCACGCCGAAACTCGCAGAGACACTGAAAACGCCCGCCGACCTCATGGAAGCGACCTTGCTGCGCAGTTACCGTGCGGATGAATGGAGCACCTGGTTTGCAGCAGCCGGCGTGACGCCCGCCGCGCAAGTCAACGCGGGTATTGTCTTCGATACCTCGCTTGGAATGATGGAAGCCGCTCTTCAGGGGCTTGGGGTTGCGCTTGCACCACCATCGATGTTTTCACGGCATCTCGCCTCGGGTGCGATCGTTCAGCCATTTCCCGTTACGATTTCGCTCGGGAGCTATTGGCTCACGCGGCTGCAATCAAAACCGCCGTCACCAGCGATGCAGGCGTTTTCCGAGTGGATGTTTGAGACGATCGGTTCCTCCTAAGCAGCCGATGAGATAGCCAGCAGGACGCCGCCGGCGGCACAGAACAACACCACCGCCCATGGCGGTGTTTTCCACACCGTCAGCAGGATGAAACCGGCAAGCGCGAGTGTGAAATCCTTTGCCGTAAAGATGGCACTCGTCCACACCGGATCATAGAGAGCAGCACCGAGAATACCAACGACGGCGGCGTTTGCGCCACGCATGGCCGCTTGCGAAAGCAGCCGTTTGCGAAACCCCTCCCAGAATGGCAGCGCGCCGACAAGCAGAAGCATACCCGGCAGGAAGATTGCAACAAGCGCAATAGCAGCGCCTGCCAGACCATTCGGCTGCGGCCCGACAACCGCGCCAAGATAGGCCGCGAAGGTGAAAAGCGGCCCGGGAACGGCCTGGGTCGCCCCGTAACCCGCGATAAAGGCATCTTTCGTCACCCAGCCGTTTGAAACGACTTCCGATTGCAGCAGCGGCAGGACCACATGCCCGCCACCGAAAACCAGAGCGCCAGCCCGATAAAATGCGTCAAACAGGGAGACGCCCTGCGATGCATCCGATGCCGCGAGCAGGGGCAGAAAAACAAGAAGGAGAGCGAAACTGGCAAGCGAGACAAAGCCGACAGTTTTCGGCACCCGGAAACTGAGATGGCTTGCCTGCCCAGCGGTTTCTGCACGACAAAAGACCAGACCGGCGACGGCACCGACAGCGAGCGCCAACACCTGTCCAAAGGCGCCAGCGACAAAGACGACGCAGACAATCGCGGCAAGCGCGATGCTTGCGCGCTCCCGGTCCGGCGTGAGGCTTTTCGCCATGCCCCAGACCGCCTGCGCTACAACGGCGACGGCAACGATCTTCAAGCCGTGCAGCAAGCCCGTCCCGACAGGTCCATCGATGGAAGCCGCAACCGTGGCAAAGAGAACAAGCAGAATAGCCGAAGGCAGGGTGAAGGCCGTCCACGCTGCAAGCGCACCGAGCGGCCCTGCCCTCAGCAGCCCAAGCGCAAAACCGACCTGGCTTGAGGCCGGCCCCGGCAGGAACTGGCAGAGCGCCACAAGATCGGCATAAGCGGTCTCATCGATCCATTTGCGCCGGACAACCAGCTCATCGCGAAAATAGCCGAGATGCGCGATAGGACCGCCAAAGGACGTGACCCCGAGCTTCAGGAACGCCGCAAAAACCTCCCCCGGTGTGCCATGCCGGAGGCTGCGCCCCTCTGCCTCTACAGTTCGCGCTGACGATTCCACGGAAGCTCCCTTGTGTGCAAACGGCTAGTCGTCAACACAGATCTGTCTTGAAATGGTCTCGATATCAAACACCATCATGACAGGGATATGAAGGGGTGGCGCCAGTAAAACGGTTTCGCTAACTCAGCCTGCCGACATCGCCGAAAGCCTGTCCGGCTGGAAGACTTCCAACAATCCACGATAGGGTTTGGCGAGCGGGGTGGCATAGGCACCGCGCTTGGCAGTGGAAAGCCCCATGGCGACCAGCGATTCCGCCTGTTTGACTGCTGCCGCAACGCCATCGACAACAGGCACGCCGAATTCGGCGCGCAATTCGGCGGCAAGGTCGGCCATGCCGGCACAACCGAGCACGATCGCTTCCGCCCTGTCATTTGTGATCGCCAGCGAGATTTCATCGCGCAACCTTTCGCGCGCGTTGGAGCCGGGATCTTCCAGCGACAGCACCGGAATATCCGCAGCCCGCACATTGCAGCGCGCGGACATGCCATATCGATGGACAAGGTGTTCCAGGGGCAATCGTGAGCGCTCCATCGTCGTGACGACGGTGAATTTCTGGGCGATGAAGGCGGTCGCCGATAAAGCAGCTTCGCAAATGCCGATAACCGGAATGTCAGCCAGAGCGCGCGCCGCATCGAGCCCGGTATCATCGAAACATGCAATAATCGCAGCGTCGGCTGCAAGCTGCGGCGCTTTTGCAAGTTCCAGCAACAGGCCCGGGACGGCAAAAACCTCGTCGTAGTAACCCTCGATTGAAACAGGGCCCATGGAAGAGGTGACGGCAACGATTTCCGTGCCGCGGCCAGCGATCCGATTGGCGGCGTCGGCAATTGTTGCCGTCATGGACTGCGTGGTATTCGGATTGATGACGAGAAGGCGCATTTTCCGCTTCTTTATCCGCGCGAATGGCGGCGATTGAGCACGACGATCAGACCGAGCGTGGCCGCAATCACCAGGAATGAGAACAGGGTTGTCACAGCGCCGAGCGCATAAAGCACCGGTGTCGTGACGTTGGTGGTCATACCGTAAATTTCCAGCGGCAAGGTGTTATAAGTACCTGCCGTCATCAACGTGCGGGCAAACTCGTCGTAAGACAGCGTAAAGCCGAAGAGACCGACGCCGATCAGGCTTGGTGCGATCATCGGCAGCACCACATGGGCGAAGGTCTGCCAGGAAGACGCGCCAAGATCTCGCGCCGCTTCCTCATAGGACGGCGAAAAACGGTTGAAGACGGCGAACATGATGAGCACGCCGAAGGGCAACGTCCAGGTCAGATGCGCGCCAAAAGCTGATGTATACCATGAGGGTTCCAGCCCAAGATGCTGAAAAAGAACACCAATGCCCAGCGATATGATGATCGACGGTACGACAAGGCTGGCAACCGAGAGATAAAACAGCGGTGTCGCGCCGATGAATCTGCGCCGGAAAGCGAGGCCCGCCAGCAGCGAGACAAGGACTGTGACGATCATCACCATCAGCCCGAGGCCGAAGGAACGGCGGAACGAGCCGCCAAAGTCGCCGACCGCCTGTTGCTCGAAGAGGTTGCCGAACCAGTGCAGCGAAATGCCGTTCAGCGGGAAGGTCAGGCCGCCATTCGGCCCCTGGAAGGCGAGAATGAGAATGGCCGATAGCGGGCCGTAAAGAAACAGCACAAAGAGGGCGAAAAAGAAGGCGAGGATATAGAATTCGCGGCCGCGTTTTTCCCGGTGCATGGATCAAAGCTCCTTGCGGATATCGACGATGCGCAGGATACCCGCGACCATCAGAAGGACGAGGATGAGCAGGATGACGGCATTGGCGGCAGCGGCCGGATATTGCAGCAGCGACATCTGGTTTTTCATCATCAGCGCCACCGAGGCGCTCTGGCCACCGGACATGACCTGAACGGTTGAGAAATCCGCCATGACCAGCGTCACGACGAAGATGCTGCCGATGGCCATGCCGGGCTTGGCGAGCGGAATGATGACATTGGTGAGTGTCTGCCAGCCGGTCGCGCCGGCGTCACGCGCCGCCTCGATCAACGATTTGTCGATCCGCATCAGCGTGTTGAAGATCGGCGTGACCATGAACAGCGTATAAAGATGCACCATGGCCAGCACCACGGCGAAGTCGGAATAGAGCAACCACTCGATTGGCTCGGGAATGATGCCGGTGCCGACCAGCGCGCTGTTGACGAGACCGTTCCGCCCGAGGACAGGAATCCAGGAAATCATGCGGATGATGTTCGAGGTCAGGAACGGCACGGTGCAGACGAGGAACAAAACCATCTGCATGGTGGTGGTGCGGATGTGGAAGGCAAGGAAGTAGGCCACCCAGAAACCGCAGAAAAGCGTGATCGCCCAGACCATGGCGGCATATTTCAGCGTGTTGAGATAGGTCTGCCAGGTGACCCAGGAGCCGAGCGTCTCCAGGTAATTGAAGGTCACGAAATCGGGGTACATCTGTGCGAAGTCGTAATCCCAGAAGCTGACGACGGCGATCATCAGGATCGGCAGAGCCAGGAAAAAGCCGAGGATCAGGAAAAGCGGCGTCGCCTGCACATAGGAGACGAGCTTTGGCGGCAGCGCGAAGCTGCGGGGCGGCTTGTCCTTATTTTTATCGCTGACGCCGATGAGTCTGACCGTCACCATGGGGGAGCCTTTCGGTGGATTTGCGGATGCACCGGCGGCTTTCGCACCGGGTAATGTGTCAGGCAAAGCTCTCTTCAGACGCGACGTCATCCTCGGGCCCGTCCCTTGGGTCCAACCACGCTTGATGTGGTGGTTCGTGATATCCTCGGGTCAAGCCCGAGGATGACGCAGAGTTTAGAGGCTCTGTCCCTGTCAAGACCGGCAGCCGACGCCACCGATCTCAACTTTTTCGGGTGCTAAGCGGCGATGAACTCGTTCCAGCGGCGGACCATGTAGCGGTCTTCGTCCATCACAGAGTTCCAGCACGCCACCTTGCCCATGCGCTCCTCGAAGGAGCCGCCATCGCGCACCGCGCCGGCCTTTTCCATGACCTTGCCGTCTGGTGCGATGATATCGCCCTGCGCGGGCTTGCCTTCGACCCAGTAGCCCCACTCGTCGGCGGTCATGTGCTCCTTTGCTGTTTCCATCGCCGCGGAGTAATAACCCTGACGATTGAGGTAAGCGCCGACCCAGCCGGAGGTGTACCAGTTGATATATTCATAGGCTGCATCGAGCTTCGCACCGGACAGATGCTTGGCGAGACCCAGACCACCGCCCCAGGAACGATAGCCTTCCTTCAGCGGCTGGTACTTGCAGGCGATACCCTTGGAGCGGACGGCGGCAACGGCCGGCGACCACATGGACTGGATGATGACTTCCCCCGAGGCCATGAGGTTGACGCTTTCGTCGAAGCTCTTCCAGAAGGCGCGGAACTGGCCGTCCTTCTTCGCCTTGATCAGGAAGTCGATGGTCTTGTCGGCATATTTGATGTTGCCCATGGCTTCCATGATCATCGCCGCGTCCATGATGCCGATGGACGGGATGTTGAGGATCGAGGTCTTGCCCTTGAACTTCGGGTCCATGATATCGGCCCAGCTGGTGATATCACGGCCGACGAGATCGGGGCGGATGCCGAGCGTGTCAGCATTGTAGATGGTCGGAACCATGGTGAAATAATCGGTCTCACCCTTGGCAAATGTCTTGTCGCCGGGCTTTTCGACGTAGCCGACCGTGTGCGGCGCAGTGCCCTGCGCCACAACGCTGTCAGGCTTCAGCTTGCCGTTTTTGAACAGCGGCACGATCTTGTCGTAGTACTTCAGCTTCTTGATTTCCATCGGCTGGATAACACCCGCCGGATAGACCTTCTTGAGGATCCAGTATTCGATATCGGCGATGTCGTAGGAATTCGGCTGGGTGACGGCGCGCTGGGCGGCTGCATCGGAATCCGTCGCCGTCATCTCAAGCGTGATGCCGAGATCGGCCTTGCACTTCTCGGCAATGGCATTGAGGTTGGAGACGCCGGTGCCGAACTGGCGGATGGTGATGGGGTTCTGTGCCCAGATGGTCGGGAAGCCTGTGATGAGGCCGGAGCCGATCGCCGCACCCGTCGCGGCCGCGCCTGCCTTCAGAAGGCCACGGCGGGACAAGCCCTTCTTGCTGTTGATGGTATCGGTCATTTCAAAGTTCTCCTCTGGTTATTTTTTGGGGTCACTTCTCTACCCGGCCGAGCACGATGGCGTCGGCCGCATTCCATGAAAGCGGTATGGCATCACCGGCCTTGACCGGATTTTCGAAGAAGGCGGCATCGCTGAGGATGACGTTGAAGTCCTCGATGCCCGCGCCGGTGACGGCAATCTTCACGCTGGCGCCGCGATATTCGACGTTGGAAACGATGCCGGTGAAACCGAGGCCCGGCTGATCCGCTTCGCCGACGCGCACGCGGTCGGTGCGCACGGCAATATCGACCGCGTCATCGTCAGGCGCGACGCCACTTGCGGTGAAGCTGCCGCCGCCGACAACGTCCAGCGTGACGAGATCAGCGCTCTTCTCCCGGAAACGGCCGGAGATGACATTGTGATCGCCCATGAAACGGGCGACGAAAGCGGTCGCCGGACGTTCGAACACCTCACGTGGCGTGGCAGCCTGCTCGATGCGTCCGTCGTTCATCACGACGATGATATCGGCGAGCGCCATTGCCTCTTCCTGGCTGTGGGTGACATGGACGAAGGTGATGCCGAGCGACGTCTGCAGCTTCTTTAGCTCGGCGCGCATTCGTATCTTGAGGAAGGGGTCAAGCGCCGAAAGCGGTTCGTCCAGCAACAGCGCCTCGGGATCAGTGATGAGCGCCCGCGCCAGCGCCACGCGCTGCTGCTGGCCGCCGGAAAGCTGGGCGGGGCGCCGGCTGGCATAGGGTTCGAGCTGCATCAGCTGCAGCATCTCGAGCGCCTTCGCCCGGCGGGCATCCTTATCCACACCCTTCATCTTGAGGCTAAAGGCGACATTGTCGACGAGATCGAGATGCGGAAACAAAGCATAGGACTGGAACATCATCGCCGTGCCGCGTCGGGCGGGCGGCAGGTCCGTCACAACCGTATTGCCAAGCCTGATATCGCCGCTGGAAATCGTCTCGTGGCCGGCGATCATCCTCAGCGTCGATGTCTTGCCGCAGCCCGAGGGACCAAGAAGGCAGCAATAGCTGCCGGCGGGAATTTTGAGGCTGATCGCATGCAAGGCGGTGGTGCTGCCGTAGACCTTGGAAACGGAAGCGATGTCGATTGCTGCGGCTTTGCTCATAAACACTCTCCTGCGACATCTTGGTCATGCAGGAGCCGTGCCAGTTGGGCTTTGCCATTGATCTAAAATAATATTTGTCCGCTGCCCGAAAACGCGAATTCGGACATGCTCAAATTTAGGTCGATTGTTTTCGATCCATTGCAGAAATTGTATGCAATCCTGACCGGGGGATTTTGCAGCTTCTAACGGGCCTTGAACCGCTCGAAAGCGGTGAGATGCTGGATAACAGGATAAGCTTCCCACCTATAGATTTCCGTGCGCAGGAAATGCAGTTCGTCGTCCAGACTCTCTTCCGGCAATTCCACCCACCAGGATTTCGGTCTGCCATCCGAGCCGTCGGACCAGCGATAGCCGCGCTTTTTCAGATGATCCTTCATGTCGAACGGGCTGTTTTCCGCGTAGAGGCGCACTTTTGACCGCTGGCTTGCCGCATAAAGTTCGGCAAACGGCGTGATGCTGTCGCCGGGTCGGGTCTGCTCAAGGACCTCCAGCAGAGCGAAGCAATCATCCACGGCGCGATGTCCGTCATGGAAGTAGCCGGATTGCCCGATGAGATAGCCGAGCTTGTTACCCTCGAAGCCCCGGCCTCTCCAGTCAATTTCGGAAACGGAACAGGCCCAGGCCTTTTCGTGGAAGATAGGGGAAAAAGCCTCGCAAAACGGCCGGTCGAACCCGGCATTGTGGGCGATGATCAAATCCGCATCAGCGACAAGGGAGGTGAGGAAGTCGATATCGATCGATTGCCCTGAAACCATTTCGTCGGTAATCCCCGTCAGGCGCGTAATATCCTCGGGGATTGCGATATCGGGCTGGCGAAGTCCGCCATAGACGCCGGTCACATCACCGATCATCCCGTGATCGTCGAACGTAAAGGCGATGACGCCAATTTCGATGATCTCGTCTGCGCGGTGGTCAAGGCCAGTCGTCTCCGTATCGAGGATCACGCCCCGGCGCGGATAGTCCGGCCTCGGCCGGTCAACGACGGCGCGCTGTTGCAGCCGGCGCAGGACGCGATAGTTGCCAGTGGACTCCAGATAGTTGGCAAGCGCTTCATCATCAGGCGCGGCGCGCTGAGTTCTATCGCGCACCAACGCTTTCCGCCCCTTGTCAGCCTGGGAAAGCCGCGACGCGGCAGGAGCAAAGAAGTCCAACTGAGAGGTCATTATGCGCCTGTCCGCCTTGCCGAAAGATCGAAATTAAGGGACCCAACATATGCGCAGAGGCTGACGGTAACAACAGCATGAAACCTCATCCACAGGAACGACGAATATCCACGGGTACAGTTGAGGGTTGCAGCCTCAATTCAGGATGGTAAAAAAGCGCATCGTTCCCGTGTTCCAGGAGAGAAGAGAATGGCGCTTCCACTACCTTCCAACCCGAAAACGCAAGCCAATGAGGGCCAGCTGAGGCTCTTCCCGCTGCAAAGCGGGCCTCATTTCGCGAATGTCGACCAGTCGCCCGGAGCGAGCGGCATCATTTTCACGGGCTATACGCGCGACGCGAGCGTGGACAACGAAGCCTTCTCCTGCTGCGGCAGCTATACATTGCGCAATTCCGTCCACGCCGCAATTGCTGGCATCACCAGCGACAATTGCACCGTCTTTGCACTGAAAAGCATCATCAATCAGCGCCCCTGCCTCGCTGTGGGTAAATTTGATCCGGATGGCAAGCCGCTGCCATTATCGAAATCGGAATTCGACCAGGTCACGCGACCGCTCTTCCAGTTTGCCGATAAGGTTTCGCCGATCCTCGGCAGTGAGCCGGCGCCTGGCATCCAGATACGCAGCGGCGATGCATCCTATAATTATCAGATCGACGCGCGAAGTGGTCGCTTCCGCTTCACTTACAAAGACAGCATGTATGGCGGCCAGTTCGGTCCATCGGCCGATGGTAACATTTCGCTTGAACATGACGGGCACCGGCTTGCAAAAATCAGCGCCGGCGGCAGCTATACCCAGTCCGACAATTCGATCGCCGCTTCCGCCTATCGCGATGTCGATTCCCGCGGCTTCGAGACGACCGTCCGCAGCGGCGGGGCTTCAGCGATGTTTGGCAGAACCTACACGGAGAACGCGATCACCCGCAAAATCGGTATCGGATACGGCAATACCTCGCTGCGCCGGGAAGATAAGCCGGGCATGATAAAGGAAACGATCGGCCACAAATTCGAAAAGGCCTCACTTGAAGTCTCCCGGACCCGAGACCGCTCGAAGGGAACGGAATATATGCTGACGTTCAAGATGGAGTTCTAACAGCCGGGCGTTTGCCAAGGACAATGGAACACCTCTGGAGCGACGACCCAAAAGAGATTGTGGCTTAAGTCGGTCGGGCGCTGAACCGCCCGGACCGCCTCTCAACCACAACGGAACGCTTTAAGACGTTTGGCGATTGAAGACATTCTCACAATTGGCGGGACTACCGATGATTTCGCTCGTCTTGATGACCGATGCTGCATCGGCGGTCATCTTGATGATGCAGTCGCGACGATGTTGCTTGATCTTCATGCCCTCCGTCTCTGACACCTGCGCCTTTCCGTCGACGGTGCTGATTTCTCGCCTGTTGCTGAGACCCGCATAGGTTTCCACATCGACCTTCAGCCAATAGGATTCGGTTGCGCCGTTTTCGATGATAACCTTGTTCGGGCGGCCAAGGCGAGCGATCGCGGCTTCACGCGGTTGACCAACAAAACCCGCGACAGTGCGTGAAATCTGCGTTTCTCCTGTCGTGGTGCAGGCCGCTACGAAGACCAGAACGGCTGCGAGACACTTGGTTTCAAACCATTTCATTTTCAGATCAATCCCCACCGATACAGCGGCCCCCTTGGCCGGCAATCGCCGCCAATCTAGGCACGTTCATGGCTCCCTTAAAGATCGAGCACTGCTTTGCGAGATCAACTTGTTATGATGATGCGGCGCCTTGCGAACCGGTCACGGGGCACGCGGCTATCTGTTGCGAAAAACGGTACAGGGTACCCCCGCTTGCCTGATGTCATGACAGAGAGCGTTGGCTTCGGTTCTATTTTCACGGCCGATACGGGCGGCATAACGCGGGCGCGAGCCAAAATTTCCGCCTCTCTGGCGCACGATCAGTGCGCGTTCTGCATTGAGCGGCTCGGGCAATTGAACAATCGCACGCGTAAACAGGCGGTTCGCCACGCCGGGATTATAGTGCGCGGAAAGCTGCACACCCCAGGGCGCCCAGTCTGCCGAGGAAACAAGAACGGGATCATTCATGGTGCGGGTGTCGGCGAGCCGCACGCAGGCATCGAAAAAAGGGCGGCTGTCGTCCAGTGCCGGAGCGGCCTTATCAGGCGGATTATCCTTCCAGGTCTCCACCGGATGACCGGTAATGGCAAAGACGTAGTCCCGTGTCTCCGTCGGCAGGCGACCGTTGGCAATAAAATTGCGAAGGCCTGCCTCGCCCGCATTGTAGGCCGCTGCGGCAAGACCGAAATTGCCGAACCGCGTATTGAGTTCGGACAGATAACGGGAAGACGCCTCCAGTGCGGCGATAATGTTGAAACTGTCGTTCAGACCCCGCAGCCGCGCCGTTCCCGGCATGAACTGTGCAATGCCTTCCGCCCCTTTGTGACTGACGGCATTGGGCCGAAACAGGCTTTCCCGCCAGATCAGACGCGCGAAATAATCCGGCGGAACCGCGTGCCGGGTAGCCAGCGCCTCGATGGCACGGCAAAGATCTTTGTTGTAGGTCGCTGCATGGATGCACAATTCCGGTGCGACATCGTGGCTATAGGTGCAGACGGCTTTGGGATCAGCGCCACCTTGATCCTGCGCCGCCGCGTCCCCGGCGGCCAGCAGGCAGATGACAAGAGCCAGGCGGCTTATCGATGGTCCTGACAAATGAATGTCCCCAGACTGCTAAGGCGGAAATGGTTGTATCGGCCGATCCACAACCATATCCGTTGTCTTTGGTCTTGTCATCACGTGGCCACCCCGGTCGAGAGGCCCCATGCAAAGGCTGCGCTGGCAAAACGAGAAATCCCGCCCCCTGCGACGGGACCGGCCCGAGGCATAGGAGCGGGAGACTACTCGATTTAGCACCTGCCGCCCGAGCGCGATGACTGACCAGTCCTCAAAAGTCCTGCCATTCCTCCTGGTTGGCAGCAAGGGCAGCAGAGCCACGTGTGGCAAGGGGACGTGAGACGGCGCGGCGCGGAGCCACGGGCGACGCCTGATGGGGGGCGCTCCGCGAAGACGAGCCCGATCGAGACGCATCCTCGAACTTGAATTGCCCCAGGAGTTCGAACAGGGCTGCGGCCTCGCGCGCCAGGCTGTGGCTTGCTGCCGTCTGCTCCTCCACCATGGCCGCGTTTTGCTGCGTACCCTGATCGACGGTGTTCACCGCCTGATTGATTTCCGCAAGGGCCGTGGACTGTTCACGCGCAGCGTCGACAATCGCCACGACGTTGCCATTGATATCCCGAACCTGCTCGGCAATCTCCTGAAGAGCCGAGCCAGCCTTTGTGACGAGGCTCACGCCGTTCTCCACCTGCGCGCCGGAGGCATTGATCAGGCTCTTGATTTCTTTTGCGGCCGTCGCGGAGCGTTGGGCGAGTTCGCGAACTTCCTGCGCCACGACCGCGAAGCCTTTGCCCGCCTCGCCTGCCCGCGCCGCTTCCACACCGGCATTCAGCGCCAGAAGATTGGTCTGGAAGGCGATTTCATCGATGACGCCAATGATACTGGAAATTTCACGGGAGGATTTTTCGATCTGGTCCATTGCGCTGATGGCGTCGCGCACGACCTGGCCCGAATGTTCGGCATGGTCGCGGGCACGGGCGACGATCTTTCCTGCCGCGTCGGCACGGCGGCTCGAATCATTCACTGCAGTGGTGATCTCTTCCAGTGCGGCCGCCGTTTCCTCGATCGAGGCCGCCTGCTGTTCGGTGCGTCTCGCAAGGTCATCGGCAGCGGACCTGATTTCGTTCGAGCCGGACGAAATGGCGCCGGCATTTTCAGAAACCAGCGTCATCGCCCTTTTCAGCTTTTCAGACGCGGCGTTAAAGTCCGTGCGCAAGCGATCCAAAGAGGGAATGAACGGCTTGTCGATGCTCTGGGCAAGATCGCCCTCGGCCAGATCGGTGAGACATTGCGCCAGTTTTTCGACGTTTTCGACGCGGCCGGTCACGTCGGTCGCGAATTTGACGACCTTGAACACCTTGCCGTTGAGATCGAAGATGGGATTGTACGAGGCCTGTATGAAGACCTTGCGCCCGCCTTTTCCAAGACGCATGAACTCATCCGCCACAAAATTGCCGCCGGCCAGCTTGTCCCAGAACTGCTTATATTGCAACGACTGCGTATAGGCCGGTTCGCAGAACATGGAATGGTGCCTGCCCTGCACTTCCGCCAGCGAATAACCGAGCGCGGCCAGAAAATTCTCGTTTGCGGTCAAAACCTCGCCGTCCGGGGAGAATTCGATGATGGCCTGTGCCCGTGACAGGGCGTCGATCTTGCCCGCATCTTCCGCCGCCTTCAGCTTGCGGTCGGTAATATCGGTGGCGATCTTGACCACCTTCACCGGCTTGCCACGACGAAACACCGGATTGTAGGACGCCTCGATCCAGACTTCCCGGCCGCCCTTGCCGATGCGCTTATATTGCCGCTGATCGAACTGGCCGGCCGAAAGTTTGGACCAGAAGGCCTTGTATTCCTGCGAGGACACGACCGCAGGCTCCACGAACATGCTGTGGTGCCTGCCGACGATTTCCGAAAGCTCATAACCGAGCGCCCGACAGAAATTTTCGTTGGCGTTGAGAATTCTTCCCGAAAGGTCGAATTCAATGATGGCCTGGGATTTGGAAAGCGCGGCGAGAACCGCAAAAGCATTGGCACCACGATCAAGAATACTCACGCGCGTTTCTCCGATGGAAAGGGATGATTCCTATTCAAAATCATTCGTGAATATTATGATTACATTCTTAAGTAATATTTAAGGATAAAGTTGATGTTCGTCAGCGGGAGTTGAACGTCAAAGGAAAGCCCGCGATTCCGCCATTTGCCTACAAAATTCCCCACGCGGCCTGAAGCCACATGGCCGAAGTCATGGCGGCGCAATACTCGTGTCTATACTTGAGTTTCGATTCGGAGGCCCGATGCCTCTTGAAATTGCAGGGTTTGACAATGCTTCTGGGGGAGACATGATCGACATTATAGCAGTGCTGTCGGTGTGGGCCTATATCGGCGGATTTTTACTGCTGACGGCCCGATTGGCCAAACAAACGGGCGAGCCGATCTGGCTTTTCGCCAAAGGCCGTGAACGGCAAGCCATTCCCGCTATGCTTTTCCGTGTCGCCTTTCTTCTCGGCGCGCTTCTGCCGCTTGTCACTCTGTGGCTCGAACCGCAACAGGCCAGCTCGCTTCTGGACCGCCACGATGCCGGCACAGCCATCCGTATCCTCGGGGTGGCAATGGTGCTGGCGGGAAGTTTGCTCGCACTCTACGCCCAGCATTACATGGGAAAATCATGGCGCATCGGTGCGGCCGAGGGCCATCTCGGCGCCATCGTGGATGGCGGGCCTTTCAGCTTTTCCAGAAATCCGGTCTTTGTCGGGCAGACTGTGCTGTTTGCCGGTCTGGGGCTGGTGTTCACCTCTGTCCTGCAGCTTTCCGTCGCCATCGCCGTTATCGTCGCGGTGGTGCTGCAGGTGAGTATTGAGGAGCGCGTGCTGACAAAGGAACTCGGTCCGGCCTATGATGCCTATCGCCGCAGGGTAAGGCGCTGGCTTTGACGCAGGACGGCGCAACGTTTTCGGAACGTTTGCGCCACAGCCGCATTTCACGCGCGATGGGGAAGCGGCAATGGCCGGCGAATTTCCGCGCCGGCACGACGACGATTTCAATTTGGGAGGAGCACACAAATGGAAAAGAACACGATCTGCATCTGGTACGACAAGGACGCCGAGGCTGCCGCCAGATTTTATGCCGAGACATTTCCCGACAGCGCGGTTACCGGGGTCAACCATGCGCCCGGCGATTTTCCCTCCGGTAAGAAGGGCGATGTGCTGACCGTGCAGTTCACGGTCGCGGGCGTTTCCTGCATCGGTCTCAACGGTGGACCGGCCTTCAAACATAGCGAGGCTTTTTCTTTCCAGATTTCAACCGAAGACCAGGAAGAGACCGACCGCTACTGGAACGCCATCGTCGGCAATGGCGGCCAGGAAAGTGCCTGCGGCTGGTGCAAGGACAAATGGGGCGTTTCCTGGCAGATCACACCCCGCGTGCTGATGGAAGCCCTGGCCGCCGGGGGCGCAGAAGCCAAGCGGGCCTTCGACGCCATGATGGAGATGAAGAAGATCGACATCGCCGCTATCGAAGCCGCGCGACGCGGTTGACACGAACCTTTCGGCGGGCAGAGCTGTGTTCCTTGCTGCCCGCCGCGCTCCGGCTGAAAGTGGGATTTATCCCTTCACCCCCGAAGAAATCATGATCGCCTCCGTGACGCGTCTCTGGAAAATGACGTAAGCGATGATCACCGGGAGCGCCGCCAGCATGGCGATGGCCATGAGCCTGGCATAAGCGACGCCAAAGGTGTCGTTGACCTGCGTGATGCCAACAGGGATGGTCATCATGTTTTCCGAGGTGACGACAAGGAAAGGCCAGAAGAAGGCGTTCCAAACCGTGATGAATGTTACGATCGCCATGGCGGTCGTGATGCCCCAGTTGAGCGGCAGATAGACCTTGAACAGAATGGTGTATTCGCCGCCGCCATCCAGCACCACAGCCTCTCGCATCTCCTTAGGCACGCTGTCGAAAAACTGCTTGTAGACGATGATGACGATGGGCGTGATCAGCTGCGGCAGGATGATGCCCGCCCAGGTATTGATGAGGTTGAGGTTCTTCATCAGGATGAACTGGGTGACCACAAGCGTCTGCGCCGGCACCATGAAACTCGCCAGCACGATGCCGTAAAGCAGCCGCCTGCCAGGAAAGCGGATCTGCGACAGCGCATAAGCGCACAACATCGAAATCAGCAGGACCGACACGGTAACGATCGCCGCCGTGCCAACGGAGTTGATATACCAGTTCATCAATTTGGTATTGAATATGGCGCTGACATAGGCGCTCAGCCGGAATTCATCCGGGATCAGCGACGTATTGCCCGCGACATTCTCATCCGAACGAATGGAGGTCACGAACGTCCAGTAGAGCGGGAAAATCCAGACCAATGCCGCAGAAAAGGTCAGCACGGTCAGGATAATGTTTTCTATTCTTCTGGTGAGGCTCATGAGTTCCTCCGAATGCGCAGCAGCTGAAACTGGAGAATGGAAACGATCATGATCAGCAGGAACAGCACGGTCGCGACAGCGGAGGCATAACCGCCATTGTTGAGCTGGAAGGCTTCACGATAGACTTTGAGCAGAAGCACGAAGCTGGAGTTGAAGGGTCCGCCGCCGCTGAGCAGATAAATCTGATCGAATATCTTTAATTGCAGGATCAATTGCAGAGTGAGCACGAGAACCGTCACAGGCCAGAGAAGCGGCCAGGTCACCCGCCAGAAGCGCTGCCAGGTTGTCGCACCATCGAGCGAGGCGGCCTCGTAAAGCTCGGTGGGAATATTGCGCAACCCAGCAATGAACAGCAGCACGTTGAAGCCATTCGTCCACCAGATGGTCACGACGGCGACCATCGGCATGACCCAATACGGGTTCTTGAAGACCGCGACCGGCTTTCCGGCAATCAGCGAAATGACAGGCTGGAGAATGCCGAACTGCAGATCGAGCATCCATGCCCAGATTTCGGTCACGACCGATACGGGCAGCACATAGGGCAGGAAGAACAGGCTCATGGCGATCGTCTGCTTGACGCCCGAAAGGCGGCTGACGGCGAGCGCTATCATCAGGGCGATGACGGTCGTCGGCACGACGGTCAGAAGCACGAAATAGCCGTTATTCTTTACCGAGGTTACGAAGAGCTTGTCGCTCAGCAGCTTGGTGTAGTTGGCCAGCCCAACCCAGTTTCCGTCACCGATCAGCGGCGCATCTGTGAAACTCATGCGCACCATTTCAATCAGCGGATAAAGGAAAAAGGTGGCGAAGACCACGATGAACGGCGTCACCATCGACAGCGCGATCAGCGATTTCTTGCGCCGGTTTTCAATCATTGCCATGGACTGTCTCCGGAACTTCACGCATTGCAGGCGCCCCCCGGCCAGAGACCGGAGGGCTGGTATCCTGTCACTTCAGCTTGCTTTGCAGCTCTTCCTTGATCTGCTCCACCGCATCCGCCCCGCTCATGAAGCCCTGGATGGCGGGAGCAATGACGTTGAGCGCCGCATCATAGGCGGGCGAGGCAACACCGGTGATCGTGGTTTTCGGATCGAATACTGCCGCTTCCGCAAGAGATGCATAGGTCGCATTCGGCTGCATCGCCTTGTAGTCGCTGCCTTCGGTGATGGACTTATACGCCGGAATATGGCCTGCATCGGCCCAGCTGATGGCATGTTTTTCCATCCAGCCGATCACTTTCATGACGGCGGCGCGCTTCTCACCCGAAACGGTCTTGTCGCCCTGGTTGGGAATGGCAAAGGCGTGTGAATCCGCCCATGTGGCGCGCTTCCCCATGAAGGGCGGAACCTCGACCGCGCTCCATTTGAAGCCCAGCTTGTTGTTCTTTTCCAGATCCTTGTAGGTCGGCATTTCCCAGACGCCGTTCAGCTGGAAGGCGGATTTTCCGGCAGAGAACAGCGCGACGGAAGCTGGATATTCCGCCTGCTCGGGCGCCCAGCCGTTTTCACGCCATTTCGACATGGTGTCGATGGCCTTGGCGGCCTTTTCGGCATTGTCGCCAGCAAGCACCTCGCCATTGGTGACGAGCTCGCCGCCCTGCTGCGAGAAGAGGGTGTAGAAGACACGCCAGACCCCGGCTTCTCCGCCGGATTGGTAGGTCACCGGCGTCTCAACGCCATTCTCCTTCGCCCAGCCCAGCGCCTTCTCAAAGTCGTCCATCGTCTTGATGCCGGTCAACTTGCCTTCCGCATCGATATAGGGCGACCCTTTGAGAAGATCGGCATTGTAATAAAGAATAAGCGCGTGAATATCGAAAGGCACGGCATAGAGCTTGCCGTCATGGGTCGCCGCCTCAAGCGGTGCGGTGAAGAAATCATCTTTCTTCAGGCCGGCATCTTCGAGGTCCTTGTCGGTAATCTCGCTCAGCACCTTTTCCTGCAGCGCCAGCGGCGCACGGGAAAGGTGGTAGGTCATGACATCGGGCCCCTCACCGACGGCAGAAGCGGTCCGCACCTTGGTGTAGAAGGGCACGCCCCATTCAAGCGTTGTTCCCTTCACCTGGATATCCGGATGTTCCTTGTTGAAGGCATCGATCAGCGCCTTCATGCGCACGCCGTCGCCGCCGGACAGAAAGTCCCACCAGACGATATCCTGTTTGGCCAGCGCCGGCAGGGCGGTCAAACCCAAAACCGTGCCAACAAGCAATGTCTTGATCAGTCGCATCGTTCACTCCTCCCGTTATGTGGAAACACCCCTTGTAGAGGTGGTCTGCTCAATCGAAAGGCGCCTCCTCGCGCCTATCGCAATCTCCTGCCCTCGCTGTCGAAGACCAGGATGTGCTCAGGCGCCGCGCTCAGCGACACGGACCGGCCATCGAGGCTCTCGCGTGAGCCCTGCCGCTGCACAATGATTTCCTTGCCCGAGGGCGCGCGGGTGTAGAGATAGGAAACATCGCCCAGCTCCTCCGCCACCTCAACATTGACGGGCAAGGCACCCTCCTGCGTTATCGTCAGATGCTCCGGCCGAACGCCGATTTCGACCCGCTGGCCGGCGGATACAGGCTGTGAAAGCCGTGCTTCGAGATGCTTCTGCCCGCCATCGAGCGAAATCGTCACGACGCCGTTTCGCTGTTCGACAATCTGCGCCTGCAGGAAGTTCATCGCCGGCGAGCCGATGAAGCCCGCGACGAACCGGTTATCAGGATCGTCATAAAGGGTGAGCGGTGCACCAGCCTGCTGCACCACGCCGCCCTTCAGCACGAAAATCTTGTCAGCTAGCGTCATGGCCTCCACCTGGTCATGCGTGACATAGATCATCGTGGCGCCGAGCTTGCGGTGAAGGCGTGTCAGTTCCAGCCGCATCTGCACGCGCAATTCCGCATCGAGGTTCGAAAGCGGCTCGTCGAAAAGGAACACTTTCGGCTGCCGCACGATCGCGCGTCCGATCGCGACGCGCTGCCGCTGCCCGCCGGAAAGCTGCGAGGGTTTTTTATGCAGATGGTCTTCGAGTTGCAGGATGCGGGCAGCCTCGCCCACCCTCTCATTCACCTCGGCTTTCGGGCGGCGCGCAAGCCGCAGGCTGAAAGCCATGTTCTCGAACACGGACAGATGCGGATAGAGCGCATAGTTCTGGAACACCATGGCCACACCACGATCGGCCGGTTCGACGGCCGTGACATCACGGTCGTCGATGGCGATGCGCCCGCCGCTGGTCTCCTCAAGACCGGCGATCATGCGCAGCAGCGTGGATTTGCCGCAACCGGAAGGCCCGACGAAGACCGCGAAGCTGCCGGTCGGGATTTCCATCGAGACATCCCGGATCGCCGCAAAGGACCCGAAGGACTTGGCTATATTGTTGAGACGGACACCCATGGCCGCCTCACTGAACCTTCAGCCGCAGCACGTGATAGGACAGCGCCGGCACAGCACCCTTCAGCGCTCCGTCTTCGACGCCAACGCCGCTGCCCGGCGTCGGCACGACGCGATCCGGCTGATCCGGCCCGTTGCCGACACGCAAGTCATATCCCGCCATGGCCAGATGCAGGTCGAGTGTTGCCGACGAGAACCCGGTGAGGCTGACATCGAGGTCGGCTGCCTCGGTCAAGTGCCGGTTCAACACGAACAGCGTCACCATGCCTTCGGCTTCATCATAAACCCCGGCGACATCGAGATATTTGACGTCATCGGCCGCGTTGCAATCATAAGTCGGGCAATCAACCGCAACATTCAGCGCAACACCGCGACCATAAAGCGAGGCGAACTGATAGGGATAATAGATGGTCTGGCGCCAGGCAGGCCCGTTCTTTTCCGCCCGGATGGGGGCAATGACATTGACGAGCTGGGCGATACAGGCGATGCGCACCCGGTCAGAACGGCGGATGAACTCGTTGAGCAGACCGGCGACAAACAGCGCATCCTCGAAGTTGTAAGTCTCTTCCAGAAGTGCAGGCGCTTCGGGCCAGTCCCAGCTCTTGATGCGTTTGCCGTCTTCTTCGCGAATGTGATACCAGACGTTCCATTCGTCGAAGCAGATGGACACATCGTTCTTGGCGCGCTTCTTCGCCTTCACATAATCGATGACGCCTGCAATCGTCTGGATATAGCGCCCGGTTTCCTCGATCTTGCCGAAATAGTTCAGCGTGTCGCGGCTGCTGTTGCCGAAATATTTGTGCAGCGAGATGTGATCGACATTCTCGTAGCACTCCTCCAGCACTTCGCGCTCCCATTCGGGATATGTCGGCATGCCGTCATTGGAGCTGCCGCAGACGATCGCCTCAATGGTCGGATCGAAGCCCTTGAAAGCCTTGGCAGTTTCGTTGGCGAGGCGGCCATATTCCACCGCTGTCTTATGGCCGATCTGCCAGGGGCCGTCCATCTCGTTGCCGAGGCACCACATTTTCACGCCATGCGGCTTTTCGGTGCCGTGGCTGCGGCGCAGGTCACTGAGAGCAGTACCCCCTGGGAAATTCACATATTCAAGAAAGTTGCGGGCGTCATCCAGACCACGGGAGCCGAGATTGACCGCGAGCATCATCTCGATGCCGGCCATCTGCGCCCAGCCGGCAAATTCATTGATGCCGATCTGGTTGGTTTCCTTGGAGCGCCAGGCGAGGTCGAGGCGGATGGGACGCTGGTCGCGCGGGCCGATGCCGTCTTCCCAGCGATAGGCAGACACGAAGTTGCCGCCGGGGTAGCGGATGGCTGGAATTTTTAAATCCTGAACAAACTTCAGAACGTCCTTGCGGAAGCCGTTGGCATCCGCCTGCGGATGGCCGGGCTCATAGATCCCGCCATAGATCGCACGCCCCATATGTTCGATGAAGGCGGAATATAGGCGATCGTCGATACGCCCAATCCGGAAATCCCGGTGGACTGAAACCCGCGCTTTCATAGGCTCTCCTCCCTGCGCATTCATATTTCAAAACATGATATAAACCATATTTATCGATATAGTTGCCGAGGGAATTCGCGCCTGTCAACCGCGAAAATCATACTTATAACTTTTGTGAGATCAGCCGGCCGTTCGCAGCCGCAGGATAATGTCCTGATCATAATTGCCGAAACCACGACCGAAGATGTTCAACCCGCCGGGATGTTTGGCATCGGCCTTGACCTCGATACGTAACCGAATGGAGCGGTGGCTGGCGAGATCGATATCCGCAAGCGTGACATCCGAAATCCGAGTCCCGTCGACATAGGTTCCCTGTGGCGTGATACGCCACGTTTTCAGCATACCGTATTGGGAGCCGGACAGTTTCCACCAGTCCGGCGTGAACGCCCCACGTTTGTCCCCAAAGTCCCCTGGCGAGGTCCAGACGCCGATTTCCTTGCCATTGACGGACAGCGTGATATCGGAGGGCCAATTGCTGTGAGTTCCCGGCACCTCGGAACTCACCTCCATCGAAAACTCGATTTCCTCGACTTCACGGCCCTGAATCTTGGCATTATTAGGGAATTGATACTCCACGAAACCCGATGTCAGCCATAGCAGCGCCGTCTTCATCCGGTCTGGATCCATGAAAGTATCAGGGACATCGAGAAGCCCGATAATACCATCGGGCGAGCAAATTCCACAGGGCGCGGTGACAGAACTCTGGGTATAAAGGCCGAGCGGCATGGCGACCGCGATGTAATTTGAGACCACCGGCACCTCGGGTTTCCGGAAGGAAACGATCAATTCGTCGCAGGTGGCAAAGCAGATTTTTTGGCTGCCCTTACGGGCCTTGCGCGTCTCCGTCCGCAACAGCCCCGCGTCTTCGAGCACAGCCACACCGGCGGAAACGGTGGACTGCGGCAGCTCTAATTTTTGAGCGATTTCGTTGACGTTGAGGCCGCTTTGCTCATGTAGCAACTTCAATATCTGTACGCGGATCAGAGACGCAGCCGCCTTCAGAACATCGAACTCTTTTTCAGCATCAACGAGCAGGAAATTGGGCGCCATAGTCTAATCTTCAGATTTATCGATCCAGATCAGAATTTCTGGCTTAAATAACCCGTACTTGTCCAGTCCTCTTTGACATAATGCCGGCGCAAAGGAAAGAAAGCCTCCTCACTTCACCAGATCTCAAGGGAAAGGCACCGCCACGCGGCTGCGAGACCGCACGGCGGTGCCTTTTCGTCGTCAGCCGCGCTTGCGCAGGGTCCGCGTGCCGGTGTCGACGAGATTTTGCGCTGCTTCATCCACGCTGGCGCGGCCGAAGGCGAGCGAATCGGCGATAGGACGCATCACGCCGCGGTCAAACTCATTGGCGCCGATCGGGGCGGGCTCGGGGTAGGAATCCAACTTACCCGACAGGCTCTCAATGTAATCCACCGTCTTGCGCTCGGTCTCATTGAGCGTCGGCAACAGGGCCTCACGCACCACCTTGGCGGGCGGCACGCCACGCTCGACGCCGAGCACCTTGCCCGCTTCCAGATCATTGACGAAGAAGTTGATGAATTTCGCCGCCTCTTCCCCATTGGTCGAGGTGGACGAAATCGACCAGATGAGCCCTGGCCGGTAATAATGACCGGTTGGCTTCCCCGGCCCCTCGCCCGGGAGCATACCGATGGAAAGCGTTTGCTTGTTGAGTTTCTGGTAGCCGACAAGCTGGTTGGAATAGGCAAAACCGATGGCTGAATTGCCAAGCGTCAAGGCGTTGGACTCGATGGTATTGTCGTCGCGCGTCTGTATATCGGCGGAAACGCAAAGCTTGTTCTCGCGCAGGTCCTCCCAATAGGCGAACCATTCCTTGGCGTCTTCCTTGTTAAAGCCGATGGTGCCGTCCTGGAACAGAAGCTTGCCGCGCTGACGCAGCCAGACATCGAAGACATAATGATAACGCGCGCCATAGGGCACGGCCCAATAGTTGCGTTTTGCCGGGCCGTTCTTCTTGAAATCGCGCGCCAGTTCCGCAAGCGCCTTCCAGGTGATCTGCTCCTTCGGCACAGATACGCCGGCCTCCTTCAGCGTATCGGCGTCATACATCATGCAGAAGGAATTCAGCCCGAGGCCGACGCCGTAAAGCTTGCCGTCGATGCGGCAGAGATCGACCTCGCTTTTGCCGAAGGTAGAAAGATCAAGCGACTTGCCGACGAACTGATCCAGCTCCATGCAGGCGCCTCGACCCGAATAATCGGCAATGGTGGAAGGCTCGAGCTGGAAGATATCGGCAACGTTGCGCCCCGCCATCGACGTCGCAAGCTTGGTCCAGTAATCGGAACCGGCGATCATTTCGCCGCTCACCTCCGTCTGCGAATTGGCCTTCTGGTAAAGAGCAATGACATCGTTGGTGCGCTTGCTGCGATCGGCAGATCCCCACCATACGCAACGGAGGCGCGTGTCTGCTGCGGACGCGCGCAAGCCGCCAGCGGCAACGCCAAGGCCAGCCAGTGCCGCGGTCACCAAAAATCCACGTCTATCGATCATTTGCATCTGCTCCTCCCGCGTTTTGCAAATTTTTCAGATACGGCTTAATTTCTTGCAATTTTTCTTTCATTGCAATATTTGCATTACAAATGATTTTTTTGCAAGCGCAGGAGACGATATGAACGATACGCCCGACATCAGCCGTCCGCGTCAGTCGGATATCGCCCAACGCGCTGGCGTCTCCATCAGCACTGTCTCGCGCGTTCTGGCTGGTGAAAAAGGAATAAGCGCATCGATCCAGACCAAGGTTCTGGGCGTTGCGGCGGAGCTCGGCTATCCCCTGCGACCGGCGATGAACCAGGCAACCGGAGTGCCGCTGGAAGGCAAGACAATTCTTGCTCTCATGTCCGCGGAAAGGGCAACCGGCGATATCGGCGCATTTTACCACGACATTTTCGATACGTTGCGAAGCCTTGCGCAGACGGACGGATTCGAACTCGATATCAGGCTTTTACACCAGAAGCAGATTGACGACGCACTGATCCAGCGGGTTTGCGAGGTGGACGGCCTCCTCGCAATCGGCCTCGATCCTGAGGAGGAGATCATCCACCGCATCACGCAGGGCGTCGTGCAACCGGTTCTGGTCAACAGCGCCGATCCCGCCATGGCCCTCGATTGCGTCTCGCCTTCGAATTTTTACGGGGGTGCGCTGGCAGCACGAAGACTGCTGGAACTGGGGCATCGCAAGGTCGCCTATATAGGCCCACATCATCGCCACACCATCAGGGAGCGTATGCGCGGCTTCCGGCAGACGATTCTTGAGGAAGAGGGAGCGACCTATGAGGAGTTCCTGCTTTCGACGGCGGATAGCGGCTTCGGGCAGGCCGGCGATGCGGTTCGTCAGCTGCTGGCCAAGAACCCTGAGTTGACAGGCCTTTTCTGCATGAATGACGCCATTGCGCTTGGTGCGCTGGGCGCAGCGCAGGAGCTTGGCCTCGGCGTGCCCGAGGATCTTTCCATCATCGGTTTCGACGACCTTCCTTTTGCCGAACTCTCGACGCCGCGTCTCAGTACGATCCGGGTCGACCGCCGCGAGATCGCCCGCGAAGCGGTTGACCTGCTGCGGCGGCGTCTGACCGAGCCTTCCGCGAACGCCCGTCAGGTGCAGCTCGGCGTTCATCTTGTCGAGGGGCAAACCGCAGGCGAGGCGAAAGTGACGCGGAAGGCAACACGTGATGCATGACACCATGACCAGACCCGCAATGCCCAGATTTAATCCGCTATACGGTAACCCGCTGAAAAGCCGCGCCGATGTGCGCCGGGCGCTGGATGACAGTTTAGCGCCGCTTCTCCGCTATTTTTCGCCAGGCGGCGCAAGGGTGACGCTGAGCGGCACCGCCGCACATTTCGACCGCGCCGCGGCTGATCTGGAAGGCTTTGCCCGGCCGCTATGGGGCATCGCGCCGCTGGCGATGGGCGGCGATCCATTCGACCATTGGCCGCTTCTGGCACGGGGCATCGCTAATGGCACCGACCCTTCCCACCCTGAGTATTGGGGCGACGTACGCGAAAAAGACCAGCGACTTGTGGAGCTCGCGGCCATCGGATTTGCGCTGCGCCTTGCGCCGCAGCACCTTTGGGAGCCGCTGTCCGCTATACAGAAAGACAATGTGCGCCGCTATCTCCTGGCAGCGCGCGAGCGCCAATACGCCGACAATAACTGGAAGTTTTTTCGCATCATGGTCGACATGGCGCTCGACCATCTCGGTATCGAATTCGACCGCAGCCTGACCGAAACCTTCCAGAAGCAACTCGACGATTTCTATATAGCCGATGGCTGGTATCGCGATGGCAATTACCGCCGCGTCGATCACTATATTGCCTTCGCCATGCATTTCTATGGCCTGATTTATGCGAAACTCAGCAAGCCGGGTGATGCTTATGCCGAACGTTACCGCGAACGCGCCCGCCTTTTCGCTGGCGATTTCGCCCGCTGGTTCGATGACGATGGCGGTACACTGGCTTTTGGTCGCTCCATGACCTACCGTTTTGCCTGCGGCGGTTTCTGGGCCGGCCTTGCCTTTGCCGACGAGGAGGCGCTGCCCTGGGGCGAGATCAAGGGGCTTTATCTGAGCCATCTGCGCTGGTGGGCGGACAAGCCGATTGCCGATCGCGACGGCGTGCTTTCCATCGGTTACGCCTATCCGCAGCTTACCATGTCGGAAAGCTATAATTCGGCCGGTTCGCCCTATTGGGCCTTCAAGGCTTTTTTGCCGCTCGCCCTGCCGGAAAGCCACCCCTTCTGGCAGGCGGAAGAAAAGCTGCCCGAACCATCCGCAAGCCCTAAGCCGCTTGTTCATCCCGGCATGGTCATGATGCGGACGAAGGGCAATGTCACCGCACTTTCCAGCGGCCAGGAAAACCTCGCCATGCGCGGCGGCCCTGAAAAATATGCCAAATTCGCCTATTCCTCCCGTTATGGTTTCGGCGTCGAAGTGGATGAACGTGGTTTCAAGACCAATGGCTTCGACAATATTCTGGCCTTTTCCGACGACGGCCTGCATTACCGCGTGCGCGAAACCAACGAGAAGGTTCTGCTGGCGGGGGAAAACCTGCGCGCGACATGGAAGCCGTTTGCCGATGTCGCCGTTGAAACCACGCTGGTTGTGGCTGGCGCCTGGCATATCCGGCTGCACCGGATCACGTCCGAACGCCCCCTTTCCGTGATCGAAGGCGGCTTTGCAATCAACCGCAACGATGGCGACGGCGATGCCTTGCGCGAAGAGACCGGACGGGCGACGGCCGATTGCGGGACCGATATTTCCGCCATTGTCGATCTTGGTTCGAGCATCACCCGGTACGGCGTCGCGCTGAAAGCGCTTCCCAACACGAACCTCATCAACGCCAAGACCACGGTGCCGCAATTACGGGGTGAGATCCCGGCGGGGGACACTCTGCTTGCCTGCGCCGTCTTTGTCGGTGTCAGCGGGGCAGAAAGCAAGGAGGCACTGGCTTCTGTTCCGGGCCTCCCGGACCTCGAAACGCTTGATCGCCTGTTTGCTGATGAGGGAGTTCCGGTCAGCGCCATGGCAGGACTGCCGCAATGACAAGCCCGCTTCCGCGTCTTAGTCTGGCTATGGATACCAAGCGAACACAGCACGTGCTGACTTCGCAGGCATTGACCAAGCTTTCACAGATTGCCGATATACTCGACACTCTTCCGATCAGCGACTTCCATGATCCCGCGGTGCAAGAGCAGCTCGCGCAGACGGATATTCTTCTGACCGGCTGGGGCTGCCCGGAGATCGGGGTAAGGGAGCTCACTGTGATGCCGCGGCTCAGGCTGATCTCCCATGCTGCCGGCACGGTTAAATATTTCCTGTCGCAAGCGGTGTTTGATCGGGGCATTACGGTGTGCAGCGCGGCCGAGGCTAACGCCCAGCCGGTTGCCGAATTTTCGCTGGCGATGATCCTGCTCGCCGGTAAGAGAACTTTCAGCTTCCGGCGTCTTTATCTCGAACATCGTGGCCGCGGGCCCGTCGAGCAATTGCAGGCGCAGGCGATCGGCAATCTCGGTCTGACGGTCGGCATTGTCGGCGCCTCACGCATTGGGCGTCGGGTTATCAGACTGTTACAGCCCTTCGATCTCAACCTGATCCTGTTCGATCCACTTCTCGGCGCGGCAGAAGCGGAAAAACTCGGCGTCCGTCTCGTCCCACTCGATCAGTTGATGACCCTGAGCGATGTCATTTCCCTGCATGCTCCCTCGCTGCCGCAGACACGGCATATGATCGGCGCTCCGGAACTCGCCCGCATGAAGGACGGCGCGACACTGATCAACACCGCTCGAGGCGCGCTGGTGGATGAAGACGCGCTCCTAACCGAACTGAAAACCGGCCGCATCGAAGCCATCATCGACGTCACCGACCCGGAAGTGCCGCCACCGGATTCACCCTTTTACACGCTTCCAAATGTCTTTCTTACCCCCCATATCGCCGGCGCCACCGGCCTTGAGCGGGCAAGGCTCGGAGAGATGGCCATCGCCGAGATCGAGCGCTTCTGCCTCGGCATGCCCTTGCAGCAGCAGGTCCGGCCGGAGCATCTGGAACTGATCGCATGAGGATGTTGCAGCCGGGCCTCTGCTCTGTGACCTTCCGCTCCCTGACGCCACAGGCCGTCATCGACCTTGCCGCCGCCAATGGCATCAAGGCAATCGAATGGGGCGCGGATGTTCATGTGCCGCCGGGCGACCTAGAAAATGCGCGGCAGGTTGCTGCGCGGACAGCAGAAGCCGGTCTCTCGGTCTCGTCCTATGGTTCCTATATCTTCGCGCCGGATTTCACACCCGACGATGTGACCGCTGTGCTCGAAACGGCAGGGGCGCTCGGCGCACGCCATATCCGTATCTGGCCGGGGCGACGGAAACGCCCTTCCACGGAATACTCTGCCGCCGAACGACGGGATGCAACACAGGCGCTGGCGACAATCGCCGACATGGCGAACGACTACGGGATGACGATCGGCCTCGAGTATCACCCCAATTCGCTGACCGACACCCTGCCCTCCGCGAAGCAACTGGCGCAGGATTTGCCGATGTCCAACCTGTTTTTCTACTGGCAGCCGGCACCCGGTCTGCCGCTGGAAGAGGCACTCTCGGAAATATCCGCACTCGGCCCACGCATCTGCCATCTGCATGTGTTCGCCTGGCTCTCCGACGCCAGCCGCCTGCCGCTTGCCGACCGCGCAGAGTACTGGCGGGCGTGCGTGGATGCATTGCCGGAAGGCGACTGGAAAAAACCGGCTTTCGCGATGCTTGAATTCGTCAAAGGCGACGATGCCGGACAGTTCGCGGAAGATGCGGCGGTTCTCACCGACATTCTATATAGAATATAGAGCCCGACTACCACTTACCGGAGATATACTTGTCTGCCTCCCTTCACATAGTGAAATTTATGCACTATGTTTTATTGGTGCCGTGGAGGCTGCATGGGCAAGCTGGTTCAGATCGGGAACATCATCATACGCGTCTGTGCGAACGATCATTTGCCACCGCATTTTCACATCGTAACACCGGATGCCGATGCCCTTGTCGACATCGAAACTCTGGCAATCATGCGCGGCAAGCTATCCCGCAGGGCTGAAGCCGAAGCTTTGGCATGGGCGAGAAGCAATGGGAACCTGATTGTCAATGAATGGAATAGGACGAACCCGCGTTTTCCCATTGTAGGAAGGGGAAAGAAGTCATGACACCACGCATCAAAACCATCCTGCCCAAACCGCCTTGCACGCTCATCATCGACTGGGCGGACGGGAGCCAGTCGACCGCCGATCTGACAGGATGGATAGCGACCGGAGGAGAATTGCTTAATCCGCTCCATTCGGCAGAGATCTGGCAGACCGCGACAGTCGCCGACTATGGCGCGACTGTGGAATGGGACGGAGACGACCTGGCAATCGACGCCTATCACCTTTACCAGATCGCTGAGGACCAGCGGGACTTCGATGTGGACGACCTGCGCAAATGGCAGGAGGAAATCGGCCTTTCCAACAATGAGGCGGCGGATTTTCTCGGCGTCACGTTACGGACGTGGAACAACTATCGTGCAGGCACCCCCGTAAGCCACGCGGTCAAGATGCTGTTGCGGGCCACCCAGCGCGACCCGCTTCTCATGCATGCGCATTTCCGGCCACGCCGTCCCGGACGCCCGAAACACGCGGCGTAAGACGGCTGCCGGCAGCGCTATATCCGCCGTCCATCCGCCCCGAACAGATGAGTCTTCGAAAGATCAAACGCAAAGGGAATGGTCTCGCCGATGCGGATCTGGCGCTGGCCGTCCAGCAGGAGGGTGGCTGACTGGCCGTCGGGGGTGTTGGTGTAAACCACCGTCGAGCCGCCGAGATGTTCCACAAGCTGGATGGAGGCTTCGCCGAGCGAGGATGGCGCCTGCGGGTTCACATGTTCCGGGCGCACGCCAAAGGTGAGCGGTTCCCCCTGCTGCGCGGCGACCGGTTTTTCCAATACGATGCGCTGTCCCGCTACTTCGATGGTGCGGTTGGAACTGTCGCCTGAAGCCACCTTTGCGGAGAGGAAATTCATCTTCGGCGAGCCGATGAAACCGGCCACGAACTGGTTGGCGGGATTGTTATAGAGATCGAGCGGCCGACCGACCTGCATGATCTGGCCGTCGCGCAGCACGACGATCTTGTCGGCCATGGTCATGGCTTCGACCTGGTCGTGCGTCACATAGATCATCGTGCTGCCGAGCGTCTGGTGCAGCTTGGCGATTTCAACACGCATCTGCACGCGCAGCTCCGCGTCGAGGTTGGAGAGCGGTTCGTCGAACAGAAAGATTTTCGGCTCGCGCACGATGGCGCGACCAATGGCGACACGCTGGCGCTGGCCGCCGGAAAGCGCCTTCGGCTTGCGCTGCAACAGCGGGCCGATCTGCAGGATATCGGCGGCCTTCTGCACCCTCGCCTCGACTTCCGGTTTTTTGTAGCCCGCCGTTTCCAGCCCGAAGGCGAGGTTCTTGTAGACGCTCATATGCGGATAAAGCGCATAGGACTGAAAGACCATGGCGATGCCGCGTTTCGATGCGGCGGTTTCGTTGACCCTCTCACCGTCGATGCGAAGATCGCCTTCGGAGATTTCCTCGAGCCCGGCGATCATGCGCAGAAGCGTGGATTTGCCACACCCTGAAGGGCCGACAAAAACGGTGAACTCGCCCGGCTCGATCTTGAGATCGATACCGTGGATGACCGGAAAAGCGCCGAACCGCTTGACGATTTTTTCGAGCGTAATGCTGCTTGCCATGCTGTTTCTCCCGACTGTCGCGCCGCATTTGGGACAGCTGCGACAGTGTTGATTGTCTTAAAATGCGTTCCCGATCCGGGTCCCGTTCAGCGTTTCATTCCGGTGGTGGCGATGCCTTCAATCAGCAGCCGCTGGAAGAACAGGAAAAACAGGAAGACCGGCACCAGCGACAGGTTGGACATGGCGAAAAGCGAGGTCCAGTCCGAACTGCCGGTGGAATCCACGAAGGATCTGAGGCCGAGCTGCACGGTGTAGGTGTTGATGTCGTTCAGATAGATCAGCGGCCCAAAGAAATCATCCCAGGTCCAGATGAAGGAAAAGATGGCGGCGGTTGCCAGAACCGGCAACGACAGGGGCAGCATGATCTTCCAGTAGATGCGGAAGGGCGAGCAGCCATCCATGACCGCCGCCTCGTCCAGTTCGCGCGGAATGCCGCGGAAGAACTGCACCATGAGGAAAATGAAGAAGGCGTCTGTCGCCAGGTACTTCGGCACGATCAGCGGCAGCGAGGTGTTCACCCAGCCCATTTCCAGAAACAGGATATATTGCGGGATGAGAACGACGTGATAGGGCAACATCAGGGTGCCGAGCATCAGCGCGAACCAGAAATTGCGTCCACCGAACCGCAGCCTCGCAAAAGCAAAGGCGGTGAGCGAGCAGCCGACCACATTGCCGATGGTGGCGAGCACCGAGATGAAGAAGGAGTTCCAGAAGAACTGACCGAAACTCACCTGCAGCCCGGTCCAGCCACGGATATATCCGCCGATATCGACCGACGAGGGGATGAGCGACGAAGAACCGAACAGTTCATCCTGCGGCCGGAACGAACCTGAAACCATCCACAGGATCGGATAGAGCATCGCGAATGATGCGATGATCAGCGCCGTGTGGAGCATCACCGATTTTAGCGGCGAGCGTTGCGGGCCTTGTCCCGGCCGGGGGGCGGTAACAGCGTCAGTCATCGTAATGCACCCAGTATTTCGCGCTGAGGAACGAGAAGGCCGTGAACAGCGAGATGATGATCACCAAGATCCAGGCAAGCGCCGAGGCATAGCCCATGCGGAAGAAGCCGAAGGCCTCCTGGTAGAGATAAAGCGTATAGAACAGCGTCGAATTGATCGGCCCACCCGTACCTTCGGAGATGATGAAGGCTGGTGTGAAGGCCTTGAAGGCGTCGATGGTCTGGATGACAGCGTTGAAAAAGATCACCGGCGTCAGAAGGGGCAGCGTAATACGGAAGAACTGCCGCACTTTGCTCGCGCCATCGATTTCGGCGGCCTCGTACATATCCTGCGGAATTTGTCTCAGACCAGCGAGGAAGATGATCATCGGCGAACCGAATTGCCAGACCGACAGGATGACCAGAGTGTAGATCGAATAATCCGGATTGGAAATCCAGCTCGGTCCTTCGTAACCGAAAGCCTGCCAGAGGATCATGTTGACGAGACCGTCAGAGGCGAAAAGCTGGCGCCAGAGAACGGCGATTGCGACACTCGAACCCAGCAGCGACGGCAGATAGAAGATTGCCCGGTAGAGGGTGAGACCGCGAATGCCGCGATTGAAAGCGAGCGCCACCAGCAGCGCGAAGATCAGCTTCAGCGGCACGGACAGCAGCACATAGGTAAAGGTGACCTGCATGGCGGCGGCAAATTTCGGGTCGGCCGTGGCGATGCGCACATAATTGGCCGCACCAACCCAGTCCGGCGACTGCAACAGGTCGTAATTGGTGAAAGACAGATAAAGCGACGCAAGCGCCGGGCCGAGGGTAAGGCCGAAAAAGCCGATGAGCCAGGGCAGAAGAAACAGGTAGGCGTGAATGTTGCGGTCGAACATCCGCCTCATGCCGCCCCGCTTCGGGAGAGCCGCGCCACGGCTCTCCCCCACAAGAGTTTCAGATCGAAAGGCCATAAACCATCACTTCCGTTTGATAACGGTTTCGGATTCCTTGACGAGGCGGTCACCGCCTTCTTCCGGGGTGATCTTGCCGAAGCCGACTTCTTCCGCCGTACGTTTCAGGACAAAGGCAAATTCGCCCGCCCCCGGAGGCGGCGCCGGCGGCAGATCGCCGACGCCGGGGGTAATCTCGGCGATATATTCCACCATGCTCTTGCTGACTTCATCGAGCTTGGGGGTCAGCGCATTGCGCATGGATTCCGAAGCAGGAACACCGCGTTCAACGCCCAGAATATCGATACCCTCAGGTTCGGCGACCAGGAAGTTGATGAAGCCAACCGCCTGCTCGATGCCGGCGCTGCCGGCGGCAACGCTGATCAACATGGAGGGCTTGAGGTAGTGGCCGGATGGGCCATCCTTCGTGCTCTTTGGATAAGAGCTTATCGCCAGCTTCGCCTTGTTGAGCTTCTGATAACCGACGAACTGGTTGGAATGAGCAAATGCGGTTGCCGCCTTGCCCGTCGTCAGGGGGTTCGTTTCTATGTTGAGCTGGTCGAGCGCCTGCACATCGGCGGGCACGCAGGCGCCGCTCTTGCGCAGATCCGCCCAAAGGGTGAACCACTTGGTCGCGTCAGCAGGATCGAAGCCGATGCCGCCATCCTGTGTATAAAGCGATTTGCCGTTCTGGCGCAGCCAGTTTTCGAAGCTCGGCTCCACGCCGCTCGCATCGGCCGTGGCATAATAACCGGGTTTCGGCTTATTCTTGCTGAGCTTGGCGGCATTTTCGGCAAACTCTTCCCAGGTCTGGCCGATCGCTGGCGGCGTCGCGCCGGATTTTTCCCAGGCCGCTTTGTCGAAGAAAACGGCGCTGGAATTGACGCCCAGATTGATGCCGTAAAGCTTGCCATCGACCCTGCCAGAATCGATGTTCATCTTGCCGAAATCCTCGATCTTCAGGCCCTTGCCAATATAGTCGTCCAGCGGCGCAAGCGCGCCGCGACGGCCATATTCGAAGATGTAACGATAATCCATCTGGATCAGATCAGGCGCATTGCGGCCCGCCACCTGGGTGGCAAGGCGCGGCCAGTAATCGCTCCAGCCGGCGAATTCCCCGGCAATGTCGAGATCCGGCTTAACCTGCTTATAGGCTGCTATCGCCTTGTTGGTGCGATCGGCGCGCTCCTGCGAACCCCACCACAACATGCGAAGTCGCGCGGCCTGCGCCTGAGCCGACCCTCCTCCAAATGCTGCTAGCGACAGGGCAGCAAGCCCCGCTGAAAGCACACTTCTCCTGTGAAGCATCACGGACATTGGCAACTCCTCCCTAATGACTGCCAAATTGATGATGAGCGTAAACGACACTTGCCGTTTTATAACTAATTGGTTACATGGGAACACCGATCGCAAACATTGTCAAGCGGGTGCTTAAATGGAAAAAACGACAAAGGACCAGCCACTCGACGCGGCCCCGCAAGAAACTCCAGCGCCCAAGCGCAAACGCGCGACGGCACAGGTGCGGAACCCTGAAAGAACCCGGGCAGCCATTCTTGAAGCGGCCCGCCGCGAGGTGGCGGCGAAGGGCCTTGCCGGCGCTCGAATCGATGTTGTCGCTCGTCGCGCCGGCACCAACAAACGGATGATCTATCACTATTTCGGCGATAAGGACGCACTTTATCTCGCGGTTCTGGAAGACGCCTATCGCCATATCCGCCACACCGAAAGACGGCTTGACCTGACCCGCAAGCCCCCGTCGGAGGGCTTACGGGAACTTGCACTTTTCACCTGGCATTATTTCCTCGACCATCCGGAATTTCTGAGCATTCTCGCCACCGAAAACCTCAATAAAGCCCGCTATCTCAGGCAATCCCCCACGATCACGGCGATGCATTCGAATTTCATTTCGGAACTTGAAGACGTGTTGCGGCGAGGCAGCGAGGCGGGCGAATTTCGCGACGGCCTCGATCCGATCGACGTCTATCTGACCATCGCTTCGCTCGGCGCTTTCTATCTTTCGAACCGGTTTACGCTGTCGACGATCTTCCAGCGCGACCTGACCGACCCATCTGAACTGGAACGCTGGGGCCAGCATATCGTCAACACCCTGCTTGCTGCAGTGCGGCCAGTCTGAACCAAGAGAAGCGAATTCTCGTTTAACAACAGCGAGGACGCGCTATTCGCATCCGCGAAGCGCGTCGTTTTCTTTTGCAGCGCGGTGGGCAAGGCTGACGGCTGCTCTTCTCAAAATCCGAACTTTTCCTGCCAAAAACACCTTGACAGATCGTACTCTTCACGATCACAAATAACCAAATGGTTACAAATAGCCATGTTTGACGGAAGCGGCTTTCGGGAAAAGGCCGCCTTGGGAGGAAATTCATGAAACGTATCGGCGTTATCATGCACGGCATCACCGGCCGCATGGGTTACAACCAGCACCTCGTGCGCTCCGTTCTCGCTATTCGCGATCAAGGCGGCGTGCTGTTGAAGAACGGCGAAAGGGTCATGCTCGACCCCATTCTGCTCGGCCGCAACGGCGCGAAGATCGAGGAAATCGCCAGGAAGCACAATGTTGCCCGCTGGACGACCGATATCGATGCAGCTTTGGCAAACCCCGATGACACGCTGTTCTTCGATGCCGGCACCACGCAGATGCGCGGCAGCCTCTTGGAGAAAGCCATCAAGGCCGGCAAGAACGTCTATTGCGAAAAGCCCATTTCGGACACGATGGAAGTGGCGCTGGCAATTGCGAGGCTCGCCGAAAGCGCCGGCGTCAAGCACGGCGTGGTGCAGGATAAGCTGTTCTTGCCCGGCCTGCGAAAGCTCGCCATGCTGCGCGACAGCGGCTTTTTCGGTAAAATCCTCTCTGTGCGCGGCGAATTCGGTTACTGGGTGTTCGAGGGCGACTGGCAGCCGGCGCAACGCCCGTCATGGAACTACCGCCTGAAGGACGGCGGCGGCATCATTCTCGATATGCTGTGCCACTGGCGTTATGTGCTCGACAATCTCTTCGGCCCGGTGAAATCGGTGAGCTGCCTTGGCGCCACCCATATTCCGGAACGTTTCGACGAACAGGGTAAAGCCTATAAGGTGGATGCGGATGACGCGGCCTATGCCACTTTCGAGCTTGAAGGCGGCGCTATCGCCCACATCAACTCTTCATGGGCGGTACGGGTGCGTCGCGATGATCTCGTCACCTTCCAAGTAGATGGTACCCATGGTTCGGCGGTGGCGGGCCTGACCAAATGCTTCACCCAGCACCGCACCAACACGCCAAAGCCGGTATGGAACCCCGACCAGCCACAGACCATCGACTTCTACAAGACCTGGCAGGAAGTGCCTGACAATGTCGTCTATGACAACGGCTTCAAGGCGCAGTGGGAAATGTTCGTGCGCCATCTCGTCGACAATGACCCATGGCCCTATGGGCTGATGGAAGGCGTGAAGGGCGTGCAGCTTGCCGAGCTGGGGCTGAGATCGTGGAAGGAACGCCGCTGGCTCGACGTTCCCGCCATTTCCTGAGGAGGCTGACGTGAGCGAACTCAAGCTTCCCAAGGACGACCGCAGCATCGAGGTCTACAGGCTGTCCGGCACACCGGTCGCTGTTGAAAAACGAAGTGCTGCGGATTTCAACCGCGTCGCCTTCGCCGCCGCTCACGTGGTGGCCGATCCGCTTGCCGACAACGATCCGTGGCTGACACCCGCCATCGACTGGGATGCGACCTTACGTTTCCGTCACCGGCTGTGGGACCTCGGCCTCGGCGTGGCCGAAGCCATGGACACGGCGCAGCGCGGCATGGGGCTGGCATGGCCGCAGGCCCAAGAGCTCATCTCCCGGTCGCTGAAGGAAGCTGCCAGCCGCAAGGATGCGCTGATTGCCTGCGGAGTCGGCACCGACCACCTAGACGGAGGAAACCACGACCTCAATCACATTGTCGAGTCTTACCTCGAACAGCTTGATTTTGTTCAGGGAGAAGGCGGTCGCGTGATCCTGATGGCAAGCCGCGCGCTGGCTGCGGCCGCTCGTTCCGCGGATGATTATCTCAAGGCCTATTCCAGGGTGCTTGGCCACGCCGAGCAGAAAGTGGTGATCCACTGGCTGGGCGAAATGTTCGACCCGGCGCTTGAGGGCTACTGGGGCTCGGGCGACCATATGGTGGCGATGGAGACCTGCCTAGCGATGATCGAGGAGAATGCCGACAAGATCGACGGCATCAAGATTTCGCTTCTTTCCAAGGAGAAAGAAATTGCCATGCGCCGCCGCCTGCCCGCGGGCGTGCGCATGTATACCGGTGACGATTTCAATTATGCCGAATTGATCGCCGGCGACGCACAAGGACATTCGGACGCCCTGCTCGGCATTTTCGACGCCATTGCGCCCGCCGCCTCCAAAGCTCTCACTAGTCTGAAGCGCGGCGCTGACAATGAATTCTTCGATATTCTGGAGCCGACTGTGGCGCTCTCGCGTCACATCTTCAAGGCACCTACCCGCTTCTACAAGACAGGTGTGGTGTTCCTCGCCTACCTCAACGGATTGCAGGATCATTTCACCATGGTTGGCGGCCAGGAAAGCACCCGTTCCACGCAGCATTTCGCCGAGCTTTTCCGGCTGGCGGACAAGGCCAACGTGCTGGCCGAGCCTGACCTGGCGACGCACCGCATGAAGGCGTTCCTTTCGGTCCGGGGCATCGGCTAAGGCAGCAGAACCAGGGGAGATATCGATATGAGCCTTGAAGGCCTTTCCATTAATTTCGCCACCGTGCGGCAAGGCGCTAACTTCAGCGCCATTGTTGACGCCTGCCTCGCCCACGGCATCACAACTATCTCGCCGTGGCGCGAGCAGGTCCATGGCATCGGGCTGACCGAAGCCGCGCGCATCGTCGAAGCGAACGGCCTGCGCCTTTCCGGCCATTGCCGTGGCGGCTTTTTCCCCGCCACCGATGCCGAAGGCCGCCGGCTCGCCATCGAGGACAATAAACGCGCCGTTGATGAAGCCGCGGCCATGAAGGCCGACTGCCTTGTGCTTGTCGTGGGCGGCCTGCCTGCGGGCTCGCGCGATCTTAAAGGTGCGCGGCATATGGTCGAGGACGGCATGGCCGAACTTCTTCCCTACGCCCGAGCCGCCGGCGTGCCACTCGCCATAGAGCCGCTTCATCCCTTCTATGCTGCGGACCGGGCCTGTTTCAACACACTCAAACAGTCGCTCGATCTCTGTGATCGGCTGGGCGAGGGAACCGGCGTCGCGATCGACGTCTACCATGTCTGGTGGGATCCGGAACTGGAGGAGCAGGTGGCGCGTGCGGGCAGGAACGGGCAAATTCTCGCCCACCACATCTGCGACTGGCTGGTGCCGACCACCGATCCGCTCAATGATCGCGGCATGATGGGCGACGGCGTGATTGATCTCAAGGCGTTTCGCGCCATGATCGAGGCCGCCGGCTTCCACGGCCCGCAGGAAGTGGAGATTTTCTCGCATCGCTGGCAGGCGCGGCCGATGGATGAGGTTCTGTCCACCGTGGTCGAGCGTTTCAAGACTGTTTGTTGATTATCCGGGAGAGTGACAATGCCTGAAAGGGTGAAACGCAAACGTTACGCGCTGGTCGGCACCGGCAATCGCGGCACCACCATGTGGGGCCGCGAATTGCTGGCCGGCTGGAGCGATTATGTCGAGCTGGTGGGCATTTGCGACCTGAACCTGATGCGCGCCGAACGCGCCCGCGCCATGATGGGATCGAGCGCGCCGCTTTACGATGATTTCGACCGGATGATGCAGGAGCAGCGCCCGGAACTGGTAATCGTCTGCACCCCTGACGACACGCATGATGACATTATCATCCGTGCGCTGGAAGGCGGAGCCGATGTCATCAGTGAAAAACCGATGACCACCACCCCGGAGAAGATCGATCGCATTCGCGCGGCGGAAGCCAAAAGCGGTCGCCGTGTGGACGTGTCCTTCAATTACCGTTTCTCCCCCACCGCCGCCCGCATCAAGGAGCTGATCGACGAAGGCGCCATCGGCACGGTAACCTCGGTCGATTTTCACTGGTATCTGGATAACCAGCACGGCGCGGATTATTTCCGCCGCTGGCACGCCTTCACCGAACATTCCGGCAGTCTGTTCGTCCACAAGGCCACCCACCATTTCGATCTCTTGAACTGGTATCTCGATTCCGACCCCGTGGAAGTGAAGGGGTTCGGACAGCTGCTGCATTATGGCAAGAATGGCCCGTTCCGCGGAACGCGCTGTCGCACCTGTCTGCACAAGGATGAGTGTGATTATTTCATGGATCTCGGCGCCGATCCCTTCCTTGACGCGCTCTATGAAGACCCGTCGAGCATTGACGGCTACATGCGTGATGCCTGTGTCTTCCGGGAGGAGATCGACATTCCCGACACGATGAGTGCTTCGATCCGTTACGAGAGCGGCGTGCAGGTTTCCTATTCGCTCAACACTTACATGCCGATAGAGGGCCACCACATCGCCTTCAATGGCCACAAGGGTCGCATCGAGATGCGCCAATATGAAAAGCAGCCGTGGACTGAACCACCTGCCGACGAGATCCTCGTCGTCAAAAGTTTTGGCGGCGGTGTCGAGCGCATATGGGTGCCGCATGAGCCTGGCGGCCACTATGGCGGGGACAACCGTATGCGCGACATGATTTTCAAGCCTGGCTCCAATGATCGGCTGCGGCAGCGGGCGGGCTCACGCGCAGGCGCCATGTCCGTTCTGACCGGCGTGGCGGCCCTGAAAAGCGCCCGTGAAGGCGGATCCCAGCCTATAAAATCGCTGCCGCTTTAGTCTTCGATCTGCAGACAAGGTCGTTGCTGCTCAATTTACGAAAAAGAACGGGCGATATTCCGCAGATTACGCGCTTCTTCCCTACCGGTAGAGTGACTGCCGGGGGAAGAAAGAGTGAGTCATGTCCAGTTTGCAGTCCATCGTTCCGCTTATCGTCATCGGCCTCTGCCTCATTGTGTTCTTCAAATGGGTGGGACGGGATATGAACCGCGAAGAAAAAAAACCGCGTTCCCGACGCTAAGCTCGTTCTCCTGAGGCGTGCTCCGCCTTGATTGCGGAACCTCGTCTGCGCAACAGCGTTTTCCCGTCAAAAGGAGAACCCTCATGACGCAAGAGCAAACGCCAAAACGCGATGATAACAAGCCCTCCAAGGCCAGCGATATTCCGCCGGCGGGTCCCCACGCCAAACCGTCGCTTACAGACAATGAAAAGACCCCTGGCGCCGGCAGCCTGCCGGATGGCGACGGCAAGGATGTCACGCCGGGCTCCGGTTGACGCCAATAGCGCCGAAATATCATACCTTTATTATATTTCGGCGCATTAACAGCAGCTTAACCTTTAAATACGAGACGAAAATCCTGTTTCTCCGCTTCGGTCATTGCAAAATCAAAAATTGAGCCTATATTTGCTTCATCGACCATTGCTTGTGACGTCGTTCTGGAACAGACTGTTCCCCGTCGGATTTCCTCTCAAATAATCGATCTTATCCCGCAAGGTATCGCGGGAACCACAACGATTCTACGAAAGGAAATCGTTATGAACACTGGTACTGTAAAGTGGTTTAACGCCACCAAGGGCTTCGGCTTCATTCAGCCTGACAACGGCGGCACGGACGTTTTCGTTCACATCTCCGCTGTTGAGCGCGCTGGCATGCGTTCTCTGAACGACGGCCAGAAGATCAGCTACGAGATCGTCCAGGACCGTCGTTCTGGCAAAAGCTCGGCTGACAACCTTCAGGCAGCTTGATATTCGTCATTTCCAAACCGCAGACCACGGATGTACTGGCTGCAGGTTAGGATGACTGTGAGAGGTCGGGTCAACGCCCGGCCTTTTGTTTTTGGGCCATGGAGGTCCTATGCGTAAAAATTCCTATAAGTCCGGCGACACGGTTTTTCTGAAGCCCGGTGTCATCGGCAACAACCAGCCCAAAGGTCCTGCGCGCGTGATGTCCGTCATGCCGGAGGGACAGGGCGTCGTTCGTCTCAGGGTGCGCTTCCAGCAGGAAAATTTCGACCGCAGTATTGCGATCGACGAAATAGATTTGTCAGCGTCCACCACGCCGACGCCACGCGCCAGCGAAAACACGTCGGTGCGCGAAGCGGGATCCAGCTGGATCAACCTGAGTTCCATCAAAGTCAGAAAGTAGCAGTGTCGGCTGCTAAAGGAGAATTTCTTGCAAGTACTCGTCCGCGACAACAATGTAGACCAAGCCCTTCGCGTTCTGAAAAAGAGAATGCAGCGCGAGGGCATATTCCGCGAAATGCGTGCACGCGAATCCTATGAAAAGCCTTCGGAAAAGCGGGTCCGTGAACAGGCCGAAGCCGTGCGTCGTCATCGCAAGCTGGAAAAGAAGAAGATGCAGCGTGAGGGCCTGCTGCCGGCGCCGAAGAAGGCTGCCCGCACCCGCTAAGCCGCTCGACACTGCTCTTGCCCAAAGGAGAATGCCATGGCCGCGAGTAAAGAAGCTTTTTTCAAACCCGGCAAATTATCCGCGCAGGACAAAGCATCATTGACGGATAGCGCCGCAAAGCAGATCATCAACGCCGAGGCTGACCAGCGCGCCCGCAAAACGGAACGACTTCGTCAGCTTCGTGAAGCACAGGAAGCGACTGTTATTGTCGACGCTCCCGTTGCCGCGAAAAAACGATCCGGCAAGAGATAGCCGTTCGGGATCTCCGGAAACGCTGCGAGAGCCGCGTCAGGAGCGGATCATCCATAGCCGCCAGTGGCTATGGAATTCAGGAGGAGGACACCATGGCCAAGGGTCAGTTGCGTAGCAACAAGGAAATCCGAAAACCCAAAAAGGACAAGACGAAAGCGCCGGCAGCAGCCCCTGCTGGCTCGCAGGTCAAGTTCGCAAACGCCACCACGGCGGACGGCAAAAAGAAATAGTGCGGCCTGTGGCCTGCGTATCAAGTCGAATAAATTCATCGATATAGATGCTGGACTTGATTTGGCCACATTGCCAAACTAAATATCTCTCATAGCAACTGCTGGTGAGCGCGAATGAAATCGACGTTCGCAGTTGCGTTAGTCGCTTTTAGACTTTTGACCACGGATGTACTGGCACTGGTGTTGAGAGCGATGTGAGGAAGGTCGGTGCAATATTGCCCCGGCCTTTTTTGTTTTCGGCGGGACACGCGCTGGTTATTCAGCGTTCAAAATCACCTCCAAAATCACCGATGAAAATAATGGCTTGGCAAACTCCCTATATCAGGCAACACTGATATTAAGCATCCCCCCCTGCGATCAGGCGGGCCTGGGAACGCTGAGGCATGGAATGTACGTCTGACGAGTGGGATCCCATAACGGCTCCGCTATTCGGATGCAGCCCCTGCCGATATGTTTTGCGTCTGCGTGGAGGTGGGTATGACGTATGACTGGAGCGGTCGCAGAATGCGCCGCATGCGAGCGGCGAAACTAACGATCATCAGCCTCGTTGCGGCCTTCGTGATAACGGCACCGATTTTCGCGCATTATTGACAACGCGAACACAGGACAGGATCAGACCGGCTGGCGGACGTCGCGTTTCTTCTTCAATCGGCTTTTCAGCCATCTCTGGACTGGCTGATCGTAATAGACCGTTAGCCACCAGGAGAGGCACGTCGTGGCAATGAGGAAAACGACGCCCGCCGGGAAGGCCATATCGTCGCGGTGAACCGCCGGGATCAGAAATTCGGTCCAGGCGAGAAGCGGAATATGCAGGACATAGACCGCATAGGACGCCGTTCCGAGAAACACCGATACCGCGCCGACGCTGCGCCCCGGCACCGTTTTGCTGGCGACGACCAGAAGCAGCGGCCAGACGAACAGAACGACCGCAAGGTCAAAAAATGGCCGAAGCTCGGGCGACATCGGAACTGCGAGAATGGTAAAGACCAAGAGAAGGCAAAGGATCGCCTGAACGGGTCTTATTTGCGGTGTGCGATCGCGGAAACGGTAAACCAGCACGCCAGCAAAGAACGAGAAGAAGACACGTCCCATGCCGGCATACATCTCGTGCCAGCGAAAGCCCGCATGCAGACGGCCGAACTCCACCGCCGCAACCATCAGCGCAAACGCACTGATTCCCAGTACAAGAGCAGTCTGCCGCACCGAAAACCGCACACCGCAACGGGCATAAAAGGCATTCACCACAAGTTCGTTGAAGAGCGACCACGCCGGACTGACGAGAAACAGTGCGCCGTTTAGCGTCAGTGTGAAGGGTGCTGGCAAAAACAGCAAGCCCGTGATGAGGGCAAAAGCGAGTTCGCCGGGATTGATGAGGCGGTGCAGATCATCGATCGGCGTCGGCAGGCCGAGCGCGTAGAGACAGATGAAATAAGCGGCCATCAACGTCAGCGCCAGGACATACAGCGGATAGAGCCGGGCGAAGCGCGCCTTCATGAAAAAGCCGGGCGTCATGACGCCTTCGCCCAATCTGCGGCTATAGGCATGCGCCAGCACGAAACCGCTGAGCGCAAAGAACAAGTCCACGGCCAGATAACTCGACGCCGTGCTCTTTCCAAACAGGTCCTCGGCATGGCGGTGAACGATGAAAAGAGCGGCCACCCCCCTGATACCGTCGAGCAATATGAACCGTTCCGAAGATGAGTTTATCATGGGTTATGGCTCTGGGGTGACTGAACAGTTTGATGTTCTAATGGACGAGCTTTACTGCGAGCAGGTTCATCTTAGCCAGCGAAAATATGTTCGGTATCGCGAGCAAACCGCATTATCCTCGACTATGATGTTGGCCCCCCTGCCCTTTCGCTGTTGCGAAAGGCATGATACGCCCCGATGTCATCATCTTTCGACCGGGTGACTCTGCTGCCTGTCTCAGCGAAATCTGTTTTGGTTTCGTTTTGGAAATTTAAGGCGATTTCACCTGGGTCGGGGTGCGCGGCAGACAAGTCTTGCGGAGTATTACCATGTCCACCATTGCAGAACGTATCAGAGACATCATCGTCCATCAGCTTGGTGCGGACCCCGCCGCAGTCGTCGATGACGCCAACTTCGCAGATGACCTCGGTGCAGATTCCCTCGAGACCGTCCAGATCGTGATGGAAATTGAAGAGGAATTCGGGGTCGAAATCCCTGATTCCGCCGCCAACACCATCCTGACTGTCGGCGACGCCATTTGTTTCATTGAAAAAAACAAAGCCTGAACCTGGCGTTTCATCCCATCGGCTGGGCCCCTTGGCCGGCATTCACCCCGGCAAGACGCAGGCTCTCCGCATAGGCCATCATTAACGGCCCTACACCCTTGGCATCGTCGGAGACAACAGGCTCCGTGAGATAATATTCCGGCGTCCCATCGCGATAATTCCCCTCGAAGCCGCCAAGCCCGGCGACATGCACGATACCGATCAGCCGCACCACACCTTGCTCATCAGTTTTGAGGCGCGTCTGCAAGATCGCCTGAAGGGCGCGACGACCCGCTGAAAGGGCGTCGTTCGCCGCTCTCCCCTGCACGAGCTTCAGTCGCACCGCGCGCAACAATGCATAAGCGAACATGGCAGACGCCGACGTCTCCTCATAGTTGCCCGCGAGTTGCGGTTCGTCCAGAACCTGCATCCAGAGGCCGTTGTTGGTCTGTCGCGCCACGATGCCCGCCAGAAGGTGCCGTGCCGCATCCCGAAGCGTTCGCGTTGCGTTGTCTTCCGGAAGAAGTGTCAGCGCGTCCACCAGCGCCATGGCGAGCCACCCGACCGCGCGCGCCCAAACGGCGGGTGATTTGCCGCTTTCGTTGTTGGCCCAAAGCTGGCTGCGGCTTTCATCGTAACCATGAACATAGAGATCGCCGCTGTCTTTCGTGACGGCGAGTGCGGTCGAAAACTGGCGTAAGGCATCGCCGATCAAATCCTCGCGACCTTTGGCAAGGCCATATTCGATCTGGAAGGGAAGACCCATGTAGAGGCCGTCCAGCCAGACCTGATGCGGGTAGCGCTTCTTGTGCCAATAGTTCCCCGCTGCCGTTCGGGGGTGCGTGCTGAGTTGCCCGGCGAGATGCTCCGCAGCCTTGAGGTAACGCGGATCGTTCGTTTCCGCCGAGAGTGGAAAGAGAACACGCCCGGCTAGAATGTGATCGATATTATATTCCTGCGGATCGTAACCGGCGAGCGTTCCATCAGGCGCTATCTGTTGATCGGCAAGGCGATGAAGATGCGCATTCCAGCGACGATCTCCGCTCGCGTCATAAAGCTGCTGCAAACCGCGATAGACACACCCGTCCTCGTAACACCAGCTTCCGCCCTTGTAGTGGCGGTATCGGCTGGTAAACTGGTCAAAATAGTCGATGGGATTCATTAATCACCTCGCCGCAACTGTAAAAGCGCCGGCTGATCGCGACATCCGGCGCCCATTGATTTTTACCCGGCCATCCCGCTTCAACGGAAAAGCGAAGGCAGCCAAAGGGAGAGCGACGGAATATAGGTCACGGCCAGCAGCACGGCGATACTCGCGCCGAAGAACGGCCAGATCGTGCGCATCGCCTCCCGTATCGATATGCCGCCGACCGCGCAGCCGACGAAGAGCACGGTTCCGACCGGCGGTGTGTTGAGACCGATACCAGCGTTCAGGATCATGACCACGCCGAAATGGACGGGGTCTATGCCGAAGGCCTTCACGACGGGCAGAAGCACCGGCGTGGAGATGATGACCATCGGCGCCATGTCCATGAAGGTGCCGAGCAACAGCAGGATGACATTGATGACCAGCAGCACGATGATCGGATTGTCCGAAATCGCGCTGATCGCGGCAATCATCAGCGTCTGCACCTGCAGAAAGGCCATCAGCCAACCAAACGATGCGGCTGTCCCGATGACGAGCAGAACCATGGCCGTGGTACGGACCGCTCCCATCACCGCGTCCACGAAACCTTCCCAGTTGAGCTCGCGATAGACCAGCATGGCGACGAGAAAGGCATAGAGCACCGCAATGCAGGAACTTTCGGTCGCCGTGAAAACGCCTGAACGGACGCCGCCGAAGATAATGCCGATCAGGAGGATGCCCGGAAATGAGGCCAGCAGGTAATACATCAGCCTGGAAAAACCCGGGAATGGCTCGGACGGATAACCCTTGCGCCGCGCAACGATATAGGCCGTCACCATCAGCGCCGCAGCAAGCAGGAAGCCCGGAATGATGCCGGCGGTGAAAAGATCGGCCACCGAGACGTTGCCGCCGGCCGCGATCGAATAAAGGATCATGTTATGCGAGGGCGGGATCATCAGCGCGATGATGGCGGCATTGACAGTGACATTGACGGCATAGTCCCTGTCATAACCGCGCTTGGCCATTTGCGGGATCATCAAGCCGCCGACAGCTGAAGCATCGGCGACGGCCGAGCCGGAGATGCCGCCGAACAGCGTCGATGCCACGATATTAACCTGGCCAAGACCACCACGCAGGTGCCCAACGAGGCCCGCGGCGAAGCGGATGAGGCGATGGGCAATACCGCCACGCACCATCAGGTCGCCTGCGAAGATGAAAAACGGGATCGCCATCATCGCAAAAACGTTCATGCCCGAATTCATCTGCTGGAATACGACGATTGGCGGCAGGCCGAGATAAAGAACGGTGGCGAAGGAGGCGATGCCGAGGCAGAACGCAATCGGCGTGCCGATGAGCATCAGCAGCGTGAAGACGCCGAAGAGAATGGTGTATGCCATTACGCGGCCTCCTGCACAATGACGTCAGCTGCGATGTCCTCGCCGATGGCAAGGTCGACGAAACGTTCGGCGGCGAAAAGCGCGACGAGGAAACCGCCACCGATCAACGGAAAGAAGTCCGTTCCGCCCGGCCAGCCAAGAACCGGAATGGTCGCTGACCACGTGCCCATTGAAAGCGACGTGCCGTACCAGGCCATGCCGGCGCCGAAAAAGAAGATGAGCGCAAGACTGGTCATGTCCATGCCCTTCTGGACACGGGGCGGCATCATGTAGCGCAGGATATCGAGCCCCAGATGCACGCTTTCGCGCACGCCAACGGCTGCCCCCAGCATGATGAACCATGACATCAGATGCAGCGACAGCGGCTCCGACCAGCTGGGTGAATCATTGAGGATATATCGCGCGAAAACCTGCCAGCCGACGATCAGCGTCATGGCGATCATGCCGATACCGGCAATATAGAGCGACGCGTGGCTGAGCGCGCCGAGAAAGGGGCGGATTGCCCGCATGAAATTTCGCATTGTCTGTTCCTCCCGCATCAACGGTGGCAAAAGAAAACCGGCCCTGTCTCCAAGGCCGGTTTTCCGCGCGTTACTTGACCGCTTTCACCCGTTCCAGAAGGTCTTTCATCTTCGGATCGGTCACGAACTTGTCGTAGACCGGACCCATCGCGGCCGCGAATTCCTCCTTGTTGACCTTGATGACATTGGCGCCACCGGCGCGCACCTTCTCTTCCGACGCCTTTTCGCGGGCGCTCCAGAGTTCGCGCATCTTGCCGACGGAATCCTTCGCCGCCTGGCGCAGCAGCTTCTGGTCCTCAGGCGAAAGCTTATCGTAGGAAATCTTGGAAATGACGAGGATTTCCGGATTGAGGGAGTGTTCCGTCAGCGAGTAGTTTTTCGCGACTTCATAGTGGCGGGCGGATTCGTAAGAGGGCCAGTTGTTTTCCGCGCCATCGACGACACCGGTTTCAAGGGACGAATAGACCTCGCCCATCGGCATCGGCGTCGGGTTCGCGCCAAAGGCCTGCATCATTGAAATCCACAGATCCGATTGCTGTACGCGGATTTTGAGGCCCTTCAAATCGGCCAGTTTCTCGATGGGCTTTTTGGTGGTGTAGAAGGAACGCGCACCGGAATCGTAAAAGGCAAGGCCGATAAGGCCGTGCGGTTCAAAGGCCGCCAGAACCTCGTCACCGATCGGGCCGTCGACCGTATTGTGCATGTGCTCCGTCGAGCGGAACAGGAAAGGCAGGCCTAGAACCGTGGTTTCCTTCACTAGGTTGTTGAAGGGCGCGGCGTTGACTCGGTTCATGTCGATGACGCCGAAGCGGGTCTGCTCGATAGTGTCCTTCTCGCCGCCGAGCACGGAATTGTTCATCACCTGTATCTTGATGCGGCCATTGCTGCGTTCGGCCAGCAACTCGCCCATATATTTAACAGCCTCTACCGTCGGATAACCATCCGGATGGATGTCGGCCGACCGCAGAGTGATTTCCTGCGCCGCGGCGGGAACGCCTGACAGCGCGAGCCCCATCGCGACGCACATCATGCTTGCAATCTTTTTCATGCTTTCCTCCTCCGTTGTTGATACGGCCCGGCCCCTCCAAGGCCTAGCGGACCGATTTTGTGACGCCCCTCCGGGCCGGCATGCAAAGACCTTTCGCTTGAAGAGATGATAGGCCCTTCCCCAACCATCCCCGACGAAACTAGGTCGCCTTGACGGGCGACAGCTTGAACAGCGCTTCCGGGTTCTCGACCAGCGCCCGACGGCGCGCCGCCTCATCCGGCAACCAGCCGAGCGTCAGTTCCGCCAGCCGGGCATCATCGGGATAGGCCGCCGTCTCGCGCACCGAATTGTGCGGCCAGTTGGTGCCCCAGACGATGCGCTCCGGCGCATGGGCCGCAATCACCCGTGAAAAGGCGGCAACATCCGCATAGGGCCAGCTCTCCCGCGAACTTTCGTAGACGCCGGCAAATTTGAACCATAGATTGCCGCGGTCGATGAGTTTGAGAAGCGCCGCCATTTCCGGCCCGTCGGTTTTGATGCCTTTGAAGAACTTGCCGTGATGATCGAACACCCAGCGGGAGCGGATTTTCTGAAGGCGCGGCAGATGGTCGAGAAGACCGTTTCCGTCGAACTGTACCGCCACCATCCAGTCGGCCGCATGCGCCCGCTGGTCCACCGCTTCCAGCTCGGAAAGGTTCACCGCGCCACCCGGCAGATCCATGATACGCGCGCCGACCGCACCCGCAGCGGTAAGCTTTTCCATCTCCTTTTCGGTCGTGGTCGCATCGATGATGACCACGGCGCGGGCTGCCTCGCCCATTTCTGCGACGCAGGCGAGCGTGTTGCCATTGTCGCGCTGATGGGCGTTGCCCTGCGTGATGATGACCCGATCTATGCCGAGCCATTGCATGAGGCGACGATAATCCTCCGGCCCCGGCAGGGCGCCCGGCGGCAACCCCGGACCACCCGGTAAGGCGGGGTAACCGGGGAGGTACATGTGCATCTGCGTATCGACCGCCCCTTTCGGGAAAGTGGGGTTCGGCGCAGTGCCGCTCAGTTTTCTGACAAGTCCGCTCATGGGTCTGGCATCCTGAATTCTGTCAATGCATCGCGGTTGATCTCGATGCCGAGACCGGGACCATCGGGAATGGCGACGATGCCGTTTACCGCCTCGAGAGGCGCACGCAGGACAGCCTGGCGGAACGGATTATGGGTGCGATCAAATTCCATGATCGGCTCGATCGGATTGACCCGCACCGGGTCCGGCGTCATCGCCGCCATGAATTGCAGCGCGGCGGCGATCTGCACGCCAGTACCCCAGACATGCGGCACGATACGCACGCCGTGCAGCGTGGCAAGCGTGGCAATCTTCTGCGTTTCTGAAAAACCGCCGCAGCCGCACAGATCAGGCTGAAGAATATCCACGGCACCGACGGAAAGCGCCTGCCACATGCCATAACGCCCATGCCACGTCTCGCCGCCCGCAACCGGGATCGGCTGACCGGCCCGCACGCGCTGATAGGCGTCGAGTTGTTCCGGGACCACTGGCTCCTCGAACCAGTCGATACCATAGTCTGCCGCACGGTTGCCAAGAGTGATCGCTTCGGAGACGGTGTAACCGTGATTGGCGTCGATCATCAGCCGCATATCCGGCCCGATCGCCTCGCGCACCGCGGCGATGACCCTGATATCTTCCTCGATGCCGAAACCGATCTTGATCTTGCAAGCGTGGAAACCTTCCGCGCGGCGCTCTGCCATTTCGGACGCATTGTCTGAAACGCGGTCGACGCCATCGCGCTTGAAGCTGCCGGTGGCATAGGTGCGCACGCTCTCGCGCCAGCGCCCGCCGAGCAGCATCGAGATTGAAGCACCGTAGTGCTTGCCCTTGATATCCCAGAGCGCGATATCGATGCCGGATAAGGCCGTAAGACTGAGGCCGCGCTGCCCCTGATCGCGCAAGGCATTATAAAGCACGGCCCAGATTTTTTCGGTCTGCCGAGGGTCCTGGCCAATCAGCCAGCCGGAATAGGCCTGAACCACGGCAGCGTTCGGCCGCGCCGGACCGAGGCATTCGCCCCAGCCGACCGTTCCGTCGTCGCATTCGATCTCCACCAGAACATGGGCGCGACGATCAAAGCGCATGGAGGCGCTTTCGAACGGCGTGTCCAGACGATGTTCGAGCAGATGCGTGCGCACCGCCGTGATCTTCATCGCTCCCCCTCCGTTATGTCTTCCTCAGGTTTTCCGCTTGTGCGTGCCAATCAGGGCTTCGAGCATGCCGATTTCCTCATTTGTCAGATCCTTTAGCGGCGGACGCACCGGACCGGCATCAAAGCCTTGCAGGCGAACACCGGCCTTGATGGCGGAGACAGCATAACCCTTGGCGCGGTTGCGGATCGCCATGAACGGATAGAAGAAATCGACAAGAATGCGCTCGCAGGTAGCGCGCTCTCCGGCGCGCAGCGCCGCGTAGAACTCATTGGCAAGACCCGGCACGAAGTTGAAAACGGCCGAAGAATAGGTGGTGAAACCGGCGCCGAGATAGGCTTCGGCAAACAGTTCCGCCGTCGGCATGCCACCAAGATACATCAGGCGGTCGCCCATCTTGGCGGTGATCTGGCGCACGAGGCCGATATCGCCGGTGCCATCCTTGAAGCCGACGAGGTTCGAGCATTCGTCGCAAAGACGCGCCAGCGTATCCGCCTGCAGCACGGAATTGTCACGGTTATAAACCATCACGCCGATGCCGACCGACTGACAGACCTTCTTGATGTGCGCGTAAAGCCCTTCCTGCGGCGCATCGATGAGGTAATGCGGCAGAAGCAGGATGCCATCGGCACCGACCTTTTCGACGGAGCGCGCGATATCGACCGCAATCTCAGTGCCGTAACCGCAACCGGAAACGATGGCCGTTTCGCCGGCGACTTCCTTGGCGGCGGAAACGATGGTCGGAATCTCATCCGGCTTCAGCGAAAAGAACTCGCCTGTGCCGCCGGCGGCAAACAGCACCGGCGCCTTGTAACCGGCGAGCCACTCCACATGCGCCCTGTAGCTATCCGCAGCGAAACGACCGTCCGCATCGAAATGGGTGACCGGGAAGGACAGGAGGCCGGAGCCCAGCGCTTTCTTGATCTGTTCAGGGTTCATGGCCGGAATTCCTCTGCGACATCTTGGATTGAAATCACCTAAACCGCTCCGCCTCGCTTTGTCAATAATTCATCATACAACTTGTAAGATGAATTGCCGAGCATCAGCGCGCCAACCAGCCACCATCGACATTGAGAATGGCGCCATGCACATAATCGGCAGCGGGCGAAGCCAGAAAAACGGCGGCGCCGGCAATATCGTCAGACCGGCCCCATCGCCCGGCCGGGATGCGTTCCAGAATAGCCCTGTTGCGAGCAACATCGGCCCGCAGCGCCTCAGTGTTGTTCGTTCCCATGTAACCCGGGGCGATCGCGTTGACGTTTATGCCCTTGGCCGCCCATTCATTCGCGAGGAGCTTGGTCAGCCCGGCAACGCCATGCTTCGCCGCCGTGTAGGAAGGCACGCGAATGCCACCCTGGAAGGAGAGCAGCGAGGCGATATTGACCACCTTGCCGGACCGCCCTTTTGCCAGCAATTCCTTCGCAAAAGCCTGGGTGGTGAAGAATAGCGCCTTGAGATTGACGTCCATCACCTCGTCCCAATCGAGTTCCGAAAACTCGACGGAATCGGCGCGGCGGATGATGCCGGCATTGTTGACGAGAATATCGAAATCGGCGTCAGTGAAACTGTCCTTCGCCGCCAGCGGATCGGAAAAATCGAGAAGCAGCGAACTCGCCTTGCCACCATCTTTTGCGATGATATCAAGGGTTTCGTCCGGCGCACGGCGGGCGGCGCAGACCACTTCTGCACCGGCGGCGGCGAGGCCTATCGCAATCGCCTGGCCAAGCCCCGTATTCGCGCCCGTGACCAGCGCTTTACGTCCCTCAAGCGAAAAGGGATTTTTCATTTCAGATCCCCCGGCTGGATGAAGTCCATATCTGTGTAGTCGACGTTGTCACCCGCCATTGCCCAGATAAAGGTGTAGGAACCGATCCCTGCACCGGAATGGATCGACCAGGGCGGCGAGATCGCGCCTTCTTCATTCGAAATGAACAGGTGCCGGGTTTCCTGCGGCTCGCCCATCAAATGCAATACGCGCGACGTTTCATCCATGCCAAAATAAAGATAGGCCTCCATGCGGCGGTCATGGATATGTGAGGGTATGGTGTTCCAGACAGACCCCTCCTCCAGCGTCGTATAGCCCAGAACAAGCTGGCAGCTTTCCATGACGAGCGGATGGATGAACTGGTTGATGGTGCGCTTGTTGGAGGTCTCGGTCGCACCGAGCTTGACCTCCTTACTTTCGGCAAGGCTGACGAGTTTTGCCGGGAGACTGCGATGGGCCGGGCATGACGTGATGTAGAACCGGCCCGCGCCATTAAAGGTCACCGCACCGCTGCCCGCACCGAGATAAAGCACGTCGCCGCGATTGAGCGAATAGGTCTCGCCACCGGCGCTGACCGTGCCAGCGTCACCAATATTGACAATGCCCATTTCCCGCCGGTCGAGGAAAGACGGCGTTTTTGTCTCCTCGACCTTGTCCAGCGTCAGCGGCGCGCCATCCGGCACCGCACCACCCATGACGAAGCGGTCGTAATGGGTGTAGATGAGCCGGATCTCACCGGGCCGGAACATATCGCTCGCAAGGAAATGGCGGCGGAGCCCGTCGGTATCCAGCGTTTTAGCATAGTCCGGATTCACAGCCTGCCTGGTCTCGACGGTCAGCATCCAACCTCTCCCTCATCATTGTTGCGTCATGCACATATTATATGTTACGCGATTTGTGAATTATATGTATGATAACGTCAAGGGCTCGTATTCTTTCAAGTGCAAAGGACGCGCAAGCCGAAACGGGGAGTGGGAATGAAACGGCTTCTCATCACGGGTGGGGCGGGGCAACTGGGTCGCGTGATGCGCAAACGTCTCGCACCTATGGCCGAAACTCTGCGCATCGCCGACATCGCCCCGCTCGATCCGCCAGGAGCGCGCGAAGAATGCCTTCAATGCGATCTCGCGGATGCTAACGCTGTCAACACGATGGTGGCCGGTTGCGACGGTATCGTTCATCTCGGCGGCATTTCTGTCGAGCGTCCGTTCGATCAGATTCTTCAGGGCAACATCATCGGGCTTTATAACCTTTACGAGGCCGCCCGCGCCCATGGAGCGCCGCGCATCGTCTTTGCCAGCTCGAACCATACGATTGGTTATTACCCGCAGACAGAACGGCTCGGCCCCGACGTTCCCTTCCGCCCGGATGGGCTTTACGGCGTCTCCAAATGTTTCGGCGAAAACCTCGCCCGCATGTATTTCGAGAAATTCGGGCAGGAGACGGCGCTGGTCCGTATCGGCTCCTGCACGCCGCAGCCGGAGAATATCCGCATGTTATCGACTTGGTTCTCCCAGGATGATTTCGTATCCCTGATCGAGGCCGTGTTCCGTGCCCCGGTGCTTGGTTGCCCGGTCATCTGGGGCGCCTCGGCGAACGACGCCAGCTGGTGGGACAATTCGCATCTCGGGTTCCTCGGCTGGAAACCGAAGGATAACGCCGAAAACTTCCGACACCATATTATGGAGACCACACCCAAGCCGGATCCGACAGATTCGCTGGTCCGCTTCCAGGGCGGCGTTTTTGTCGACAATCCGATCCTCAAGGAAGATTGAAGACCATGTGCGGCGGTCTGGCCACGACGGCGGGATTGCGTGCCGGGCCGGGAATGACGTATCCAGAAACGGCAGACGTAAACGACATTTTCGAGAACGGCGAACAGAGATGACAAAAGCATCAACCTCCGAGCAGGCGGCTCCACAGGGTAGAACTCTTGTGGTGAAGGTTTCGGAGGAACTGCGAGGCCAGATCGCCAAAGGCCGGTACAAAACGGGCGACCGCCTGCCATCCGAAGCGCAGATGACGCAGGAGTTTGGTGTCAGCCGCACGGTGGTTCGCGAGGCTATCGCTTCGCTGCGATCCGATGGTCTCGTCGAACCCCGTCAGGGTGCAGGTGTCTTCGTGCTGGAGCCGGCGCCAGCTGAGCGACGACCTTTCCATAATGTCGACCTTGCCCGCGTTTCTTCCCTTATCGAAATGCTCGAACTGCGCACCGCCGTGGAAGGCGATGCGGCCGGGCTCGCTGCCCTTCGTCGTTCTCCCGCGCAGGAAGAAAAGATCATCGAAGCCTTTGATGCCTTTCGCGCAAGTGCGGCAAAGGGAATGCCGACCGCCGAGGCTGATTTTGCCTTCCACATCGCTGTCGCGGAAGCGACCAACAATCCCCGTTTCAGCGAATTTCTGCAGGTGCTTGGCCCCACCCTCATTCCACGCAGGGCCGTTGCTGAAAACGGCACGGAAAACGTTCTCCCACCCTCCGAACTCGAGCGCCTGGTCGGTGAACACGAGGCGATCCTGATCGCCATCCAGGATGGCGATGAGGAGGCCGCACGAAGCGCCATGCGCCATCACCTGAAGAGCAGCCAGACGCGTTACCGCGCCATGTTGCGCGCACCACGCTGAACCACATTGCAAGCCTGAGGAGAAAACCCATGCAGAAGCTTCCGACATTCCCCACCGTTTCGCCCGACGACGGCGTGGAGCGGACCGTGCTTTCCGAAGCGCCGGAGCTGATGGTCGTATCCTTCCGCTTCAAGACCGGTGCCGAAGGAAAGCTGCACAGCCATCCGCATGTGCAATCGACCTACGTCGCCAGCGGCAGCTTTCGCTTTTACCGCGATGGCGAGGCCTATGATCTACAGAAGGGCGACAGCCTCGTCGTTCCCGGGCACATCGAACACGGTTGCCTGTGTCTGGAAGAGGGCGAGCTGATCGACTGCTTCACGCCGCGCCGCGACGATTTTCTCTGAACCGGCACTCAGCCTCTGGATAAATCCCTGAGAGTGCGTGGCAGGTTGTTCATGCATTCTGCGCCTGACGATGTGACGAGGAACTGATCCTCGATCATCAGCGCCCCCAGCCCCTCACCATAAAACGGCGCTTCGAGCGCGACCACCATTCCCGGAAGAATGATTTCCGCATTGTCATGGGAAAAGAACGGCCATTCCTCGATACCGACACCACCGCCAACGGAATGGCCAAAATGGCCGCGATAATATTCACTGAAGCCGTCCCGGCGCATGGAGGCGAGCATCGCAGCGTGAACCGCACCAAAGCTGTTGCCGGGGCGGAGCGCCTCCAGCCCGCAGGCGAAGGCCGCTTCCAGCGCCTTGAAGATATCCCCCGCCAAGGGTGAGACCGGGCCCCATGAGAAGGTTCTTGCGCCATCTGAGGAATAACCGTCGACCAGCGTGCCGACATCGGCCTTGATCAATGCCCCCGGCGTTACCACAGCCGCCATATGCGACAGGGCCGGTCCGACCGATATGTAATCCCAATGTCCGCTGAGCGAAAAACCTGATGCCGCGGCATGCGCTTGCGCGCCAGTCCTCCAGGCGGCTGAAAGCCGGCCGAGCGCCGCTCCTGGACTGACGGCTGCCGCCATCGCGACCAGCCCTGCCTCGGCAGCGGCCGCAGCCTTCCTCAGAAGCGTGATTTCCCGTTCCGATTTCACTGCCTTCAGCCGTTTCAGCACCGTCGAACCGTCGATCCAGTCCACGCCAGGTAATGCCTGACGCAGCGCCAGGAAATCGGCCGCGGGCATGAATTCGAGGTCGGCACCAATGCGGGCCGATGATAAACCGCGCTCCCGCAATAAATCCGCGAGAAGGTTGAAACAGGCGGCGCGGTCAAATGTCTCCGGCCGCGGCCCGCCCGCATCGGTGCGGCGATAGGCGTCATCCACTTGGCGCACGGTTTCGGCACCGGAAAGATCAACCATATCGATCCAGATACGATGCCAACGCAGGTCGATATCGGGCGCAGCGCGCCGAACGAGCGGCGCGGCATGATCGCTGACGATGGCGGCAATCTCCGCTCCGGCGTCGGCCGGAACGAGCGCAATCGCCGAACCCGCCCTGCCCCACATGGTCGCAACACCGGCGTCAGCGCCCACCGCATATCGGAAAGCTTCTGGCTGGAACAGCACCAGCGCATCGATCTCCGCCTCCCGCATTAGCTGCTGCGCACGGCTTCGGTCGATATCTCTCATGGGAACCCCGGTGATTGTCTGGCGGCAGGTTTGTGAACCTCCGCTTTAGCAGCCACCGGGAGAGGAAAGAAGGTGGAAGATGACATCTCCATCCTGAGAATCGTCTGTGCGAGCGAGCGCTTCCCGCTTGTTTCTTCTCCCCCTCGGGGAGAAGTCCGCGGCAGCGTGATGAGGGGCGAGGGTAGAGATATCGGAGAGCTAGCCCCCTCATCCGACCCTTCGGGCCACCTTCTCCCCCTCGGGGAGAAGAAATATCCGCAACGCCTTGCCCTATCCAAAGGGGCGGCGGATAAATCTGCCGCCCCATCGTCTTTCAAGCCTCCAGCCACGTCACCTGCTCATCCGTCAGCGCAATATCCAGCGCCGAAAGACTGTCTTCCAGTTCCGCAATCGTGCGCGGCCCGATCAGCGGGATGACCGGGAAAGGCTGGGCGATGACATAGGCAAGCGCGATATGGATCGGGTGACGCCCGAGTTTCTGCGCCAGTTCGATCGCCCGGTCGCGGCGGACGAAATTGCGGTCGGAATACCAGACGCGGACGATTTCTTCGTCATCGTGTTTGTCCCGCCCTGCCCGGTCGGTGAAGAAACCGCGCCCCTGGCTGGACCAGGCAAAATTCGGGATCTGGCGGGATTTCAGCCATGACTTCCACTCATCGTCAGATGCCGCCACGCAGCCCGCCCAGATGGGATCGAGCATATCGGCGAGCGAGAAATTGTTGGAAAGCGCGCCAGGAGCCTGCTTGCCGTTCTTCTGGGCATAGGCGGCCGCCTCATCCATCCGCTCGCGCGTCCAGTTCGAGCCACCGAAAATGCCGCGAATGCGCCCGCGCCGGACTTCGGCATCCATGGCGTCGACAAATTCGGCGACCGGAATATCGAGATTATCGCGGTGCATGAAATAGGCATCGACATAAGCCGTTTTGAGCCGTTCCAGCGACTGATCGAGCTGCTTGGCGATCATGTCGGGATAGCAGAGGGGCGAATGCGCGCCCTTGCCGATCAGCACGATCTCTTCGCGCGGCACGTTGCGGCTGGTGTGCCAGTCACCGAAAATCGCCTCGGTCTTGCCGCCACCATAAACATAGGCCGTATCGAAGAGATTGCCGCCTGCCTCGTAAAACGCATCGAGCGTCAGCGATGCGGAAGCGAAATTGGGGAAGAATTCGAAACCGAGCGCGACCACGGAAGCGGGCTTGGCAAGGCCTGGTATCTGGCGCTTGGGAACCGCATTTCCAGCCGTGACCTTGGCTCCGGCAATGTTAGCAACGCGCGACGTCGCCTTTTCGACGCTGTATTCCAGCCCAACGGAAGCCCGCCACTGGTCCATGACACGCAGATTGCCGAGGCTGTCGGACCAGGTCATGCCGGGCGCCGCGAATTCATGTCTGCCCTGCCGAATTGCCTCACCGGCCGCATCGACTTCGAAGGAATAAAGCCAGCGATCCTCGGGCAACTCGATGGTTTCGACCTTGTCACCCTTGACGATATCGATCCGTCCCGTGCCACCCTTGTGGCCAGCGGCAAACCAGAAATCCTTGACCTCGATGCGCCCTTCCGAGCCGATGATGCGCAGCACATTGTCCTGCGCCGCCATGATCGAGCACGAGACTTCGGCGACAATGCCGTTTGCAAATTTCAGCACGGCGGAGGCCCATTCATCGACGCCCGACTGGCCGAGATGCGCCGCCCCCGCCACCTTTTCCGGTTCTGCAAAGGGTTTTCCGTCTACGGTACCTGCAATCATCCGCACCATCGAAACCGGATAACCGCCGACATCGAGAATGCCGCCGCCCGCGGTTTCATTGGCAAAAAGTCGGTGATCGGCCCTGAATGAGCCCATGTTGAAACCGAAGCTGGAGCGGATGATGCGGATATCGCCCACCGCGCGGGCTTTCACCAGTTCCAGCAATTTCGCCGTCTGCGGATGCAGGCGGTACATATAGGCCTCGCCGGCGAAGACGCCTGCCTTTTTCGCCTCGTGGAAAATGGCGTCGGCATCATAGGCGGAAAGAGCGATGGGTTTTTCCACCAGCACGTTTTTGCCGGCCCGGATCGCCTTGATCGCCCATTCGGCATGGCCGGTATGGGGCGTGGCGATATAGACCGCATCGATATCCGGATCGGCAAGCAGCGCGTCGTACCCATGGATGATGCGCGCGCCGGCAAAAGCTTCGGCAAGGCCGGGCTTGTCCGGATTGCGGGTGGCGATTGCCTCTAACCTGCCGGTGCGGGAATGGGCGATACCGTCAGCAAAGGTTCTGGCGATGGTGCCCGGGCCGATGATGCCCCAGCGGATCGGTTGTACGGTCGTCATGAAATCCTCGTCTTTCATATCAGTCTTGGGTGCTTGGGAAAGGGTTCAGCGCAGGCGTTCGCCCTTGCTATCGAAAAGGAAAGCCCGGCGGGCGGAAAGGCCGACAGTCAGCCGGTCGCGATTGCCGACATCGCGCGATTCCGGCCGTTCGATGATGAGCTGCTCGCCGCCTTCGGTTCGGGCATAGACATAACTGGTGTTGCCGAGATGTTCGGCAACGTCGACATGCACGGTGAGATCGGCATCGGCCCCGCCCGCATCGGCAAAATGCTCCGCCCGGATGCCAAGCGAGACCTTGGCCCCCTCGTTGACACCTTCCTTTATCGGCAAAGTCAGCCGCACCGCAGGATCGCTGTCGAGAGCGAGCGTGACGCTGTCGGCCCCGCTGCCGACGACGGTAGCGTCGAGAAAATTCATCTTCGGCGAACCGACGAAACCGGCAACGAAGCGGTTGGCGGGATCATCGTAGAGATCGAGCGGCGCGCCGACCTGCTCAATATTGCCCGCCCGCAGCACCACGATTTTGTCGGCAAGCGTCATCGCCTCGGTCTGGTCATGGGTGACATAGATCATCGTGGTGCCGAGTTGCTTGTGCAGCCGAGATATTTCCACGCGCATCTGCACCCGCAATTCCGCATCGAGATTGGACAGCGGCTCGTCGAACAGAAAGACCTGCGGTTCACGCACGATGGCCCGGCCGATGGCGACGCGCTGACGCTGCCCGCCGGAAAGCTGTTTTGGCCGGCGATCCATCAGCTCGTTGATCTGTAGGATTTCGGCGGCGCGATTGACACGTTTTTGCGTGTCTGCCTTGGGATTACCGTTCATCCTGAGCCCGAATGAGAGGTTTTCGGCGACAGTCATATGCGGATAAAGTGCATAGGACTGGAACACCATAGCAATGCCGCGATCCGCCGGATCGGCATCGCTCACCGTTTTGCCGCCAATCACGATATCGCCGCCCGAGATATCTTCCAGCCCGGCTATCATGCGCAGAAGCGTGGATTTGCCGCAGCCGGACGGGCCGACAAACACGACGAATTCGCCGTCTTTCACGTCGAGATTGGCACCGTGGATAACTTCCAGCGCACCATAGCGCTTGACCACGTTTTTGAGCGAAAGTTCCGCCATGCGGCCTCCCCTTACTTGACTGCTCCGGCAGAGATGCCGGCGATGAAGTGACGCTGCAAAGCCACAAAGACCACGATGATGGGTGCGGTGAGCAGCACAGCCCCCGCCATGATGCCGCCCCATGACACCTTGGTGAGCCCGATGAGGGTGCCAAGCGCCACGGGTGCGGTCATCATTCCTGGGCGGGAATTGATGAGAAGCGGCCAGAGATAGTTGTTCCAAGAGGCCAGGAAGAGGATGATGGAGAGCGCCGCCATGGTGGGTCGCGCCAATGGCAGGGCGATGCGCAGGAAGATCTGCCATTCCTTGACCCCTTCCACGCGTGCCGCATCGAAAAGCTCCGTCGGCATCATCGAGAAGGATTGCCGCATGAACAGCACGCCGAGCGAGTTGAAGAGCGGCGGCACGATCAGGGCCACCCAGGTGTTGGCGAGCTTGAACTCCCGCGCCACCATGATGAATTGCGGGATGACCACGACGGCAAAAGGCAGGGTGATGGTGCCAAGAATGATGGCGATCACCACCCGGCGCCCTGCAAAACGATACCGCGCCAGCGCCCAGCCCGCCATTGACGTCAGCATCACCGAGAGCACCGTGTATATGACGGCGACGGTGATCGAGATGAACATGGCTCGCAGGAAATTCGTATCGGCCTGCAGGTTGTTGAAGTTCTCGACGAAATTGGTGGAAGGCACCAGAACGATATCGGGGCTGAAAATGCCGTAATCCGGCATGGTCGAAAACACGAACATCATCCACAGCGGAAACAGCCAGATGATGGCAAGCGGTGTCAGCGCCGCATGCAGCGCAATCTTCTGCCAGAAAAGCGATCTCGATTTCGATCTCATTTCGGCTCCCTCCCGACCCAGAGATTGAGCAGTGAAATGGCGATGGCGAGCGCCGCCATGGTGTAGGCAATGGCAGAGGCGTAACCGAAATTGAGCGAGGTGAAGCCCTGTCGATACAGGAACAGCCCCAGCGTTTCCGTGCCGCCGCCCGGCCCGCCCCTGTTGGTGATGAGGAAGGGTTCCGCAAACAGCTGCATGGTGCCGATGACCGACAGGACAACGCAGAACAGGATGATGGGTTTAAGCAGCGGCAGGGTGATGTAAAAGAACTGCTGACGTTTGCTCACCTTGTCGAGCGTTGCCGCCTCGTAGACATCGCCGGGGATCGATTGCAGTCCGGCCAGAATGATGATGGCGTTATACCCGGCCCAGCGCCAGGTTACCGCGATGATAACGAGCGCCATGGCCGCGTTGGCATTGTCGAACCACGAGATGGGCGAAAGGCCAACCGACGTGATGAGCTTGTTGATGATGCCGAAATCGGAGCTGAACATCAGCCGGAACACCGCCGCATAGGCCACCTCGCCGACAACGACAGGTGCGAAGAAGGCAAAACGATAAAGCGGACGTGCCTTGAGAAGCGGCGAATTCAGGAGCACCGCCATGACGGTGGCAAGCGCGATCATCACGGGCACCTGAATGACCAGAATGATCAGCGTATTATAAAGTGCATTATAGAATGCCGGATCGGAAACCAGCCGCCCCCAGTTCATTGAAGGCGCGAACCGCCATGGGTTGATGCGCGTATTCTGGAACGACAGCATGAATGAACTGATGATCGGCCAGACCCAGAAGGTGGCAAAGATCAGGAGATAGGGCGCAAGAAACGCATAAGCGATCCTGTTCCTGGACGGCATGACGACCTCCATGTGCCGGACGATGTCCGGATAGATGGAAAAGCTTCAGAAAGAGCGCGCCCCTATGCGGGGAATGCCTTTGCAAAACGGTGCGGCCTATTTCTTCTCCCCGAGGGGGAGAAGGTGGCCCGAAGGGTCGGATGAGGGGGCTGGCTCACCGAATATCGCTATCCTCGCCCCCTCATCCCGCTGCCGCGGACTTCTCCCCCTCAGGGAGAAGAAACTTGTGGCACCCGCCCGGTTCCTAAACCAGCGAAGGTTTACTGCGCGATAGGGAGCCCCGTTGCCGTTTCGATCTGCTTTGCCGCATCGTCAAGCGCTGCTTTCGCATCGGGATAGCCGCCCGCGAAATATTTCGTCTGCGTCGCCTTGTAGATCGCATCCGCATCCGACTGGAATGCCGTGCCGCGGCTCGGCACGATCTTCGGCAGGGTGGCGAGAATATCGGTCCACACCGCCTGCCCGCCCCAATAGGCCTGCTTTTCCTTGACGAAGGGATCGTCGATGGCTGAGAGCAGCGAGGGAACCAGGCCGAAAGATTTCAGCATCGTCACCTGACCTTCATTGGTGGTCAGTGCATAGTCGATATATTTCCACGCGGCTTCCTTGTGTTCGGATGTCGAGCTGATCGCCAGCGACGAGCCGCCGAGGTTGGCCGCGTGCGGACCGTCAGGCGTCAGGCTCGGCATCAGATAGACACCCCATTTGCCGGAGAGATCGGGAGAGCCGGAGCGGATCGTACCCTCATACCAGGCGCCATACATCTGGCTCGCGGCCTTGCCGGCCGCGTTGGCCTGGATCTTCTCATCCCAGATCGCCGCCGTGATAATGCCGGCGTCTTTCATCTCCTTGACCTTTTCAAGGGTCGCGACACAGGCGGGCTGGTTGATGGTGATGTTCTGGCCATCGGTCGAAAAGTAACCGCATCCCTGCTCATTGGCGATCATACGAAACCATTCGCTATCGCCGTTGAAATCGGCCTGCGCCATGACGGTGCCGGGGTTTGCGGCCATGATCTTCTTGCCGGCAGCGATGAAATCATCCCAGCTCTTGATGGTGGCCGGATCGACGCCTGCCTTCTCATAGAAGTCCCGGCGATAAAAGACCGCCACCGGACCGGAATCCCACGGAACGGCATAGGCGACACCGTCAACCTCAAGCTCGGTGCGCTTAAAGTCAGGGAAAAGCGCCTGTTTCTCAGGCGTATAGCCAAGCTCGGTCAGATTGGCGAAACAATCGGGAAAGCGGCTCCAGAACACTTCCGCCTCGAAATTCTCGATCGTGACGATATCCGGAAGACCATCGCCGCCGGCTGCGCAGGCAGCCAGCGTCTTGTCAAAAACCTGATTGTTTCCAAGGTCTTCAACAACGATCTTGATATCAGGATTCTGCTTGTTGAAATTTTCCACCGTGGATTTCAACGCGGAAGCCGCGACATCCCAACTCCAGATAGTGACGGTCTCAGTCTGCGCGAAAGCCGGGGCTGCAAGAAGCAGCATCGCCGTAGACGCGCCAAGAAATTTCAAGCACATTGAAAACCTCCCTTTTTCAATTGCTGTTCTTCAGCGAACATGGGCACATTAGCGAGGGCAGGAAATCTGTCTCGTAAAACGGGAACATCGATTTGGCGAAAAGTAAGATTGCCGAAAGAGCCTTCTACCAGCCGGGCGCCAGCAGCATCGAAGGCATGCCGACCACGCTTCAACTCTTCCATAATCATCCACCCATCATGCTCCGGCCCCACTGGCATGCGCAGGTGGAGGTGAATTATATCATGTCTGGATCGGTGCATTACCGCATGGGCGATCACGACCTGCCGCTTGACGCCGGGCAGATGTGCATCTTCTGGGGCGGCCAGCCGCACCAGATGGACCGCTCCTCGGACGATTCCTTTTACGCTGGCGCGCATCTGCCGCTTGTGCACTTCTTCCGGATGCGCCTGCCGACCGCCGTTTCCAGCCAGTTGATGGGCGGCGCGACGATGGTCAGCGCCGAAACCGACGGGGCCGATCCGGAAAATTTCGGCCGCTGGTTCCGCTATGCAACATCAGGTAACCCCGCGAAAGCACAGCATGCCGTGGAGGAATTGCTGCTCAGGGTGGAGCGCATGTTCCTTGAACCCTATTCCGTCATTTCCTCCGCCTCGTCTGGAAAAAGCAGAGAGGATGATGGCACGGCGCCGTCCATCAGCGTCGTGCGCATGTGCGATTTCATTGCCGCCAACTTTCTCGAGGATATCGACGCGACCGATATTGCCCGCGCCGCCTCGCTTCATCCGAAATATGCAATGAACCTTTTCCGCAAATCCACCGGCATGACTCTTATCAAATATCTGACGCTGCTCAGACTTTCCCGCGCGCAGGCGATGCTGATGACCGGCAAGGACAACATCCTGCAGATCGCGATGGAAAGCGGCTTCGGTTCGGTCAGCGCGTTCAATAAGGCATTTCGCCAGATATCAGGCATGTCTCCCTCCGATTTCCGCCGCGACACGCGGTCGATGGCGGCTTAATCGACGGCATCCTCTTGGAGGGAAGTCGCACCATTGCGCTGCCTCGCGGCCTGCCGATAGGCGCGTGGCGAACTGCCCAGCATGCGCCGGAACATGGTGGTGAAAGCCGGAATGTTTTCATAACCGGCATCCAGCGCCACATTGGTCACCGCCTCTCCCGCCGCAAGCCTCGGCAGCGAGGCGAAGATACATGCCTGCTGGCGCCAGGTGACGAAGCTGACGCCCAACTCCTTGCGAAACAGACGCGTGAAGGAGCGTCGGCTGATGCCCATGGCCGCCGCCCAATCGTCGATCTCCACCCGCGCCACGGGCCTGTTGAGGAACTCCCGGCAAAGCGCCGCTAGCCGCTGGTTGTCCGGAAAGGGCAGACCCAGCGGACGTTCCGGCAGCCGATTCACTTCATCCAGCAAAAGAGCACGCACCAACCCCTGCCTGTGAAACGCCGAGGGCTCATGCTCCTCCGCCAGCAATTCGGAAATAAGGCTCGAGGCCAGATCGGTTATTTCCACGACCCTTGGAGACGTAGCCTGGAAGAGATCAGGATGCACATAGATGGAGTGCATCTCGACATTGGATATGACTTCGGCCTCGTGTTGCAGACCCGCAGGAATGAGGAGACCATGACCTGGAGGTATCATCCAGCGTCCATCCGCGGTGCTGACCAGCACCACACCCCGGCGCGCGCACCATATCTGCACACGGCTATGGTTATGGGGTGGCGTGCGATGCCCCGTCGGATAGATGCGATGAAGCGCCAGCACCGGTTCGTTGGTGCCATCGATCAGTTTCAGGCTACGCTCATGCTCTTCAAGCGCCAGCATCGCCTGACGCGATTTGATTTTTGCCATTTGGCCCACTCACAAAGAAAATCGTCCAGAACACAAATGCAGGCCAGACACAATATGAATAAAAGCGGGAGCAAATAAAGACATGTTTTCCGCGACACCAGCGGGGACCTGAAGAGGACTTACCATGGCCACCGTCACCAGCACCGGGTTCAACCCGCAACGCACGGCGTTTTCAATCATCGCAGCCGCGAGCTTCTGCCACATGCTGAACGACATCATGCAATCACTGCTGACGTCGCTCTATCCGCTGTTGAAGGCGAACTACGCGCTCGACTTCATGCAGATCGGCCTGCTCACGTTCGCCTTTCAGGTGACCGCGTCGCTGCTCCAGCCGGTCGTCGGCATGGTGACCGACCGCTGGCCGATGCCTTTCTCCCTGCCCGTCGCCATGCTCTCCACCTGTGCCGGCCTTATTACCCTTGCCTTTGCTCACAGCTTCGTGGTTCTTGTTCTCGGTGCATGCCTGATTGGTGTCGGTTCGGCGATCTTCCATCCGGAAGCCTCTCGCGTAGCCCGTCTGGCGTCCGGCGGGCGTCACGGCCTTGCGCAGTCGTTTTTTCAGGTTGGCGGGAACACGGGCACGGCCATCGGCCCGCTGCTCGCCGCTTTCATCGTCATCCCGTTTGGCCAGACGAGCCTCAGCTGGTTCTCGCTGATCGCGCTGCTCGGCTTCGGTGTTCTGTCGTGGGTCGGCGTCTGGTACACCCGTCACCGCCGCGCGACGGTCGGCAGGCCCGCCGCCAGCCGCACCTTGCCGCTCGCACGCGGCACAGTCATGATGACTTTGCTGGTGCTGGTGGTGCTGACTGCGACGAAGAACGCCTATCTCGCCAGCCTGTCGAGCTACTTCACCTTCTATACCATCGACAAGTTCGGCCTGGGCGTACAGGACGCGCAGGTTCTGCTGTTCCTCTTCCTCGGCGCTTCGGCACTGGGCGTGTTCTTCGGCGGCCCGATCGGTGACCGCTTCGGCTCGCGAGTCGTCATCTGGTTCTCGATCCTCGGCGTCATTCCCTTCGCACTGCTGCTGCCCTATGCGAACCTGTTCTGGACGGCCATTCTCGTCGTCGTCATCGGCTTCGTGTTTTCTTCCGCGTTTTCTGCCATCGTCGTCTTCGCGCAGGAACTGGTGCCGGGACGCGTCGGTCTCATCGCCGGCATGTTCTTCGGGTTCGCCTTCGGTTTCGGCGGCATCGGGGCTGCGGTTCTTGGTGTTTATGCGGATAAGGAAGGCATCGAGTTCGTCTACCGCGTCTGCTCCTACATGCCGCTGCTTGGCCTGCTCACGGTATTCCTGCCGAAACTGCCGAGCCATCGATAGGGCTGGACAAAAGCGGCGGTCACTTCAAACCTGACCGCCGTCCCGCATCAAGCCGATTTTCGTAACATCAGATCGGCGTTGAGGAGAATTCGATCGCGGATGCGGGTCACCTGACCCTCCTCCTCATCCAGCTTCTGAAAGAGAAGCTCGATCGCCAGTCGGCCGATCTCGTTGTAATTCTGTGCCACCGTCGTGATCGGCGGGTTGGCGTAACGTGATAGCGGATGGTCGTCATGCCCTGCCACCCGAAGATCATAGCCAGCGCCATGACCAACCTTCAGGCCCCTCTGCGCGGCCGCGGCGATGACGCCAAAGGCGATCCGGTCGTTCGCACACAGGATAGTGCGGGAGGGCAACTGGCCCATGTTCTCAAAAAGCCGGCTCGCCTCATCGAATGCAAACCGCTCGAAATCCCATCGCGCCGGCTTGGCGACATCGAGGCATAGGGGTTCGCGACCAAGACGCTGCATTGCCTCCTCGTAGGCTATGCGCCGGGTCACGGAGTTGGTGTTGACCTGCGGCATATCGAAATAGCTCGGCGGTTCACCCGAGCGACAGAGGTAATCAACGATCAGGTCAACGCTCTGCCGGTTATCCGTCCCGACGAAGGCCGACCTCTCGTCCAGCGGCGAATCGACATAAACGATGGGTATCGTGGCGGCGAGCTGTTCGAGCGTCGAGCAGTGCGATGTGACGCCGAGCGGCGCGATGATAGCGCCCGCCACATTCATGGACTTGAAAGTGCGGATGGCCCGGTCTTCGATTTCCGGTTTTCCGTCCGAAGACAACACGAAGGCGAGAAAACCGGCCTCGTTGGCGATCGATTCGATACGGTTCGTCAGCGCCATGTAAAAAGGATCGGCATAATTCGGAATGACGATACCGATGATGTTGCTGCGACGGCGGTTGAGGTTGACGGCGAATATATTTGGCCGGAAGCCGGATTTTCTCAGCGCTTCCTCGATCGTCTCCCGTGTTTTCCTACGCACCGACGATGGGTCGTTGAAGTATTTGGACACCGTCGGGCGCGAGAGCCCGACGAACTCCGAAAATTCCTCCATCGTTCTGATAGACTTTGCCAAGATGCTGCCCCCATGAAAGACTCATGGATAGATTACATCGCTCTTTCTTGTCACGAAAGGGTGGCTGCCTAGGCTGATCGAACCCTAAACATGATACGACGTAAACTATACTTTCCTGTCATAAAGGAAGCTGGATCGCTTCAGGGGCTATCGGCGCCAATCCTGACGCCATGTCTGTCAAAAACATGCAGCCGCGCCTGCGGGAATCCGACCCGAAGGGATTTGCCCGGCTGCAATAGCGCCCGATCCGACGAAAACAGCTTGAAGGGTAATCCATGCACGGTCAGATGCAGGATGACACCGAGACCGGTCGGCTCGACGAGATCGACGGTCGCCTCGATACCCCCGTCGGCTGGCGCAACAGTGACGTGTTCCGGGCGGATGCCGAGCGTGACCGGCTCGCCATCGGCGAGGTCCACTTCCCGGCCAAGCGCAAGGCGCGTGCCGTCACCCAGCACGACGAAACTGTCGCCACTCTCCTGCCCGAGCCGCCCTTCGAGAAAATTCATCCCGGGCGAGCCGATAAAGCCGGCAACGAACAGATTGGCAGGACGATCATAGAGATCGAGCGGCGCGCCGATCTGCTGCACATGGCCGGCATTCATGGCGACGATGCGTGAGGCGAGCGTCATCGCCTCGATCTGGTCATGGGTGACGTAAACCGAGGTCGCGCCAAGGTCGGCATGCATGCGCTTGATTTCGGCACGCATCTGTTCACGCAGCCGGGCATCGAGGTTGGAGAGCGGCTCATCGAACAGGAAAGCCTTCGGCTGGCGCACGATGGCGCGGCCCATGGCGACGCGCTGACGCTGGCCACCAGAGAGCGCCTTCGGGCGGCGTGCGAGATAGGGATCGAGTCCTAGCTTGGCAGAAGCGCCCGAAACCGCCGCGGCGAAGGTTTCCTTGGGGCTGCGGCGCAGGCGCAGGCTGTAGCTCATATTGTCGGCAACGCTCATATGCGGATAGAGCGCATAGGACTGGAACACCATGGCGATATCGCGATCCTTCGGCCGGCGATCATTGACGCGTTCGCCGTCAATGGAGAGGTCGCCGGACGTTATCTCTTCCAATCCCGCGATCATGCGCAGCAGCGTCGATTTTCCGCAGCCTGAGGGGCCGACAAGGACGATGAACTCGCCATCCCTGATATCAAGATCGACGCCATGCAGCACGGCGAGATCGCCATAGGTTTTGCCGACATTCTTCAGCTCGATGGAAGCCATGGGATTATCCTTTCACCGCACCGGCCGTCAGGCCCTGCACGAGATAACGTTGAATGAGCAGGAAGAAGAGGCAGGCCGGAATGAGCGCTAGGACGCCCGCCGCCATCATCTGCCCGAAATCGACGGAGAATTTCGAGACGAAGGTCAGAAGGCCAACCGGGAAAGTGGCGCTCTGATTGCCGGAAATCAGCATCAGCGCAAACAGAAGCTCGCTCCACGCGGCGGTAAAGACGAAGCCGAGCGTCGCGGCAATGCCTGGCAGCGTCAGCGGCAGGATAATCTGGCGGAAGGCCGTAAACCGGCTTGCCCCGTCAATCATCGCCGCCTCTTCCAGATCTTTCGGAATGCCGTCGAAGAACGACTGCATCAGGAAGGTGGCGAAGGGAACGTTAAAGGCGGTATAAACGATGACGAGGCCCGTTAGGCTATTGGTGAGGCCGAGCGGCGACAGCATCTTGAAGATCGGCGCGACCAGCATGACCAGCGGAAACATCTGGGTGATCAGCATGAGCGCCACGATCCAATATTTGCCCTTGAAACGGAAGCGTGACAGAGCGTAACCCGAGAGCGACGAGAGTATCGTGACGGCAATCGCCGTGGAGCCCGCGACGATGACGCTGTTCTTAAAAAACGTCGGGAAAGCACTGTTTTCTATGACGAAACGATAATGATCCCATGTCGCGCGCGATGGCCACATTCGCACCCCTTCGCTGTAAAGCAGATCATTCGGCGTGACGGAAACCTTCAGCAGCCAGAACAGCGGGAACAGTGCGAAGGCGATATAGGCGAGGATCGCGAGACGATGGGCAAGGGTGAGAAAAATCCTTGATGTCATCGGTCAGTCCTTCTCAATCAGGCGCTGGCGCAGCAGGACGATCAGCATGGAATAGGCGAGCAACAACGCCAGAAGCACCAGCGCAATCGCCGAGGCGTAACCGAAGTCCAGCCGCTTGAAGGCCTGCGTGAAGATGTAGCTCGCAACAATCTGCGTGCGGTCGGCTGGGCCGCCATTGGTCATGACGATGATGAGATCGGCGAAATTGGCGATCCAGACGGTGCGCAGCAGGATGGTGATGGCGATGGTGGGCGCCAGAAACGGCAGGGTGATGGAGGTGAACCGCTGCAGCGGGTTCGCCCCGTCAATTTCTGCAGCCTCGTAGAGATCGCGCGGGATCGCCTGAAGGGCGGCAAGAAGGGTTATGGCGAAGAAGGGAATGCCCCACCAGACATTAGCGATAATCGGCCCCCACATCGCAAGCTGCGGATCGGCAAGGATATTGTTGGGGGCGGATAAAAGCCCAAGCGAGACCATCCAGTGCGGCAGCGGGCCAATGACCGGATTGAACAGCCATGCCCAGTTGAGGCCAGCGAGAAATGTCGGAACGGCCCATGGCAGAAACACCAAAGCCTGCGCCAGTCCCCTGCCCGCAAAGGGCTTATCGAGCAGAAGCGCCAGAATGAGGCCGAAGAAAAATTGCAGAAAAACCGAAGCGCCGGTCCACCACAGCGTGTTTTTCAGCGCCCGGTAAAAGGCCGCGTCCTGCGACAGCGTCTCCAGATGTTTCAGGCCAACGAAACCGCCCGAGAACGGATTGAGCAGTTGCACATCACGAAAGGCATAGGAAAGGCCGAGCACCAGCGGCACCAGCATGACGGCGACGATCAGCACAAGCACGGGCGCACTGTAGAGCCAGGGTTCGGCCCAATCGGCAAACCGCCGCATCGCGGGCTTGCCAGCCGGTTTGCGCGCAGCCACCGGCCCGGCGCCATGGGCATAGGACATTATATCGCTCCCTGATCGGACGACGAAACGGACGGGTTTTCCAGCCTCTCGGCTTGCCGATCCGAAAAATTGCAAGAAAAAGGCCTGTCGCAGCGAAGGCCGGCAAGATCCGCCGCACGGGCATTTGCGCCCGCACGGCCGGTCATATTGTTATTTCGAGGCGAGGAACTTCTGCTGCGCCTTGGTCATGTAATCAGCCCATTGTTTGGCCAGATCCTCGGGCGTGATGTCGCCGAGCAGCGCTTCCTGCGAGGTCTTGATCACAAGCGAGTCCTTGAAGAAGGCGAATTCCTCAAGATAGGTCGGCATTTTCGTCGGCACGGCATTCTTGTCGGCCAGTTCGTCGAACCAGCCCTTGAACTGCTCGCTGGCATAGAAGGGGTCCTTCTCCGCCGACTTGTGCACCGGCAGCGCACCGGTCTTCTTGTTCCACTCGATATTGCCTTCTGGCCCTTCGAGCGTCTCGATCAGCTTCCAGGAGAGGTCTTTGTTTTCAGACTTCGCCATCATCGACCAGCCAGCAAAACCAATCGTCGGGAAGGTCTTGCCGTCAGGCCCCTTCGGCATGGTCATGACGCCGAAATCTTCCGGCTTCATACGCTGGGCAATGGCGATCAGCGCATCCGGGTCCTGATCGAGGAAGGCGCAGGTGCCGGAATAGAAGCCGGCAACGATTTCGTTGAAGCCCCAGTTGACACTGTCCTTCGGCGCCAACCCGTTCTTATAGAGATCGATCACATAGGTCAGGCCCTTCACCCAGCCGGGGCTGTCGAAGGTCGAGGTGCCGTCCTTGGTGAAGAACTCGTTCGAACCGGCCATGGAAGCGCCGAACATCACCCAGCCGTTGAGCCCGCCGGGGCCACCGCGCAGGCAATAGCCATACTTGCCCGGAAGGGCTGCGATCTTCTTGGAGGCGTCCGCGAATTCATCAAGCGTCTTCGGCGGCTCCTTCACGCCGGCCTGTTCCAGCAGCTTCTTGTTGTAGAACATGGCGCGCAGGTAAAAGCCGTAGGGCAGCATATAGGCCGTGTTCTTCACGTCGCGGCCGAGTTCAAGCGTGCGCTCGCTGAGCCCCGCCGTATGCTCCCACTTGGCAAGATAGGGCTCAAGACTTTCGAGCATGCCATTATTGGCATAGAGCGACAGCCATGTATCGGGCATTTCCATCACATCCGGAACATCACCTGCGGAAACCATGGTGGCGAATTTCTGGAAGGCCTCACTCCAGGGAAGCGAGATGATTTCCACCTTGGTGCCGGGATTGGCGGTCTCGAATTTCGAGACGATGCCCTTCAGCGTTTCGGTTCGTTCCGGGCTGGTGATGACTTCCACCAGCTTCAAGGTCGTGTCCGCCAGCGCCGTTCCGGTCATCAGGGCGGTAAAAATTGCTGCTGCTACCAGTTTTTTCATGTCGTTCTCCCCTTTTTGTGGTCAGTTAAAACACGTCAAGCGGTGGTGGCCGCCTTGATCGCGGGTTCGAGATCGTTCCAGAGAGCCTCCGTGCCCTCCAGCCCGACATGCAGGCGCACCGACCGTGCGCTGATGCCGAAAGTGTGGGCGGAGTTTGGCTGCGCCTTCTGTTCGAGCACCACTTCACCCGGAACGATCAGGCTTTCATGCCCGCCCCAGGAAACACCCAGTTTGAAAAGCTTGAGGCGGTCGGCAAAAGCGCGCACATCCACCCCCTCCTTGAAGATGAAGGAGAACAGGCCGGAGGTGCCGTTGAGGCCGGGCGGCAGGCGGTTCGCCAGCCCCGGATGGCAGACGGTTTCCACCACATCGAGAGCGTGAAGGCGCGTCGCTATATCCATAGCGGAGGCCTGATGCGCCTTCATGCGCAACGGCAGGGTACGCAAGCCACGGATGAGCAGCCATGCATCGAATGGCGACATCTTGCCGCCGAGATAGGGATAGGCTTCCGCCCGGATGCGGTCGATCATGGCCTTCGAACCGGCAACCACGCCGGAGACCACATCGCTATGGCCGCCAAGATATTTCGAAGCGGAATGCAGGACGAGATCGACGCCAAGCGAGATCGGCTGCTGGAAGACCGGGCTCGCCCAGGAATTATCGATGACGGTGACCGCACCATGCCTTTTACCGATGGCGGCGAGGGCACCGACATCATGCGCCTCCATCACCCAGCTTGTCGGGCTTTCCATGTAGAAGAGTTTCGCGCCCGGCATCGCCTTTTCAACCGCCGCCTCGTCGCGACCGTCGACATAGACGACCTCGATATTCATGCGCTTCATGAAGGTGCCGAACAGCCGGAAAGCATCGGGATAAACGTGGCGTACCGCGACGATCCGGTCACCGGGCGACACGAAGGAAAGCACGGTGGATGAGATCGCCGACATGCCGCTGGCAAAACCAAGTGCGTCTTCAGCACCCTCAAGTTTCGCCAGCATCTCTTCGAACAGTCGAACGGTGGGGTTCAGTCCGCGCGTATAGACCGGCCGCACCTTCTCGCCGCGATAGGTGGAGACCATTTCGTCGTAGCTGGAAAAGGTGAACAGCGACGTCTGCACGATGGGCGGCACGACGGCCTCGAAGGCGTGGGCTTCGTCATGGGCGACGATCAGGGAGGCGGGATCGAAGAGATCGTTGCCATGGTTCATTTCGACATGTCCTTGATATCTTCCTCGACGACAGCGAGGATTTTCAGTGTTTCTTCCCGCGCCGTTTCCGCATCTCCGGCGGCGATCGCGTTGAACAGGGTGCGATGAAAGGGAAAGGAGCGGCTGGCGAAATCCGGCCGGTCAAAGGGTTTCGACCAGAAGCGTTCAAAACCCTCGCGCATCTGCTCCAATAGCTGCTTGAAAAGCGAATTATGCGTGGCGTCATAGATGGAGAGGTGAAAGGCGAGGTCCGCCTTGCCAGAGGTTCCCTCGGCCAGATGCACCCGCTCCATTTCATCGAGCCGCGCTTCCATGGTGGCGATGTCTTCGGGCGTGCGACGGCGCGCAGCGGCCATGGAGGCTTCGACCTCGATGCCGCGGCGCACCTCCAGCGTCATCAGCAACGCGTCGCGCAGACTTTCGGCGTCGATGGAAATCGGCATATGCACGGTGGCGGCGGAAATCGGCTTCAAGAGGTAATTGCCGCTGCCCTTGCGGCTGTCGATGACGCCGAGTGCCTGAAACTTGCGGATGACTTCGCGGATTGTGGACCGCCCCACGCCCAGCGCCGCCATAAGCTCCCGCTCCGCCGGCAGCCGGTCTCCCGCCTTCAGCCCAGCCCGCTCCACATAGTCGGAAAGCGCGGCCTCGACCTGACGCACGCGGTCGCTCGGCGGAATCGGCTGCATGAGTTCCCGGCTGGACCTGTCCAAGACGCATCCCCTAAATTGGTCTGACATCTTACCATTCCAAAAGGTAAAAGGAATGTCAACGGGCAAATCATGTTGCACACACCTCTCAGCAAAATGACTTAAGTATCTGGAATAATTATATAATATCAATAGACTACCCGGCTTGGTGGGTGGCCGGTCCGGCAAAAAATCAGACCGCATCGTCCCTCCACATTGAAAACGTCAAAAGGTCAAGCTTTACGGGAAGAGATAATTGCGCCGCATCAAGGCGACGGAGAGCCGCCGATTACGGCGTCTTCACGCGCGCCGCCAGACGCGCCAATGCGTCGGCATGCTCATTGCCGACAGAGCCCGAATGCCCCTTGCACCATTCCACGGCCACGTGGGGATGCCGCTCCAGCAGCTTGTCTAGTTGCTGCCAGATTTCCCTGTCAGGGATCGGTCTTCGGCGTGTGTGCTGGTTGGGCGTGATGCGCTTCCAGCCATTGTTGCGCCAGATCGCCCGATATCGATTGCAGCCCTCAATGACATGAACGGCATCCGTCCAGAGCGTGACCGCACGCGTTGGCGCCTCGGCGGCGATCCACGACATGGCGTTCAGGACGGCGAGGACCTCGAAAGTATTATTAGATGTGCCGGATGCTTTGCCCGAGGCCGAATGGATTTGGTTGCCTGCTTGATGAACGACGAAAGCCCACCCTCCGGAACGGGAGGCATCGTTGAAGGAGCCATCGGTGAAGATATAAAGCGCATCAGCCATGAAGAGGGTGTGTAGCACCGAATTGGAGATCGCCAAAGGAACAGGCCATTGGCACAGAATTATTTCGTTCCGATGCCGTGTTGCGTTCCTCGGAAAAACCGAAGCGGCGTCATTAGAAGCAGGAAGGGCGGCCTATGCCACCCTCCCAAAACCCTGCGGAAGGCCTGTTTTACTGGCTGAGAACCGCCGCCGTGATCGTCTGCATATTGTGGTTGATCATGTCGATATATGTCGAAGCCGGGCCGTCGGCGGTCGAAAGCGCGTCAGAGTAGAGCGTGCCGCCAACCTTCAAGCCGGTTTCGCTGGCGATCTGGTCGATCAGCCGCTTGTCGGTGATGTTCTCGACGAAGATCGCCGAGGCCTTGTCGTGTTTTACCTGATCCACCAGCTTGGCGACATCGGCGGCCGAGGCTTCCGATTCCGTCGATACGCCTTCAGGGGCAAGGAAGTTCAGGCCATAGGCGTGCTCGAAGTAGCCAAAGGCATCATGCGAGGTGATGATGACACGTTTTTCCGGCGGGATGGCTGCAATCTCGGTCTTCACCTTCGCGTTCAGCGCGGCAAGCTTGGCAATATAGGCATCCGAGTTGGCGGTGTAGGTTGCGCAACCGGCCTTGTCGACTTCGCAAAATGCGCCGGCGATGTTCTTCACATAGATTTCCGCGTTCTTGATCGACTGCCAGGCATGGGGATCGTATTCGCCGTGATGGTGCCCCTCGTGGCTGTGATCGTGAGCCTCAGCGGTCTCGTGTTTGTGGCCAGCCTCTTCGGCTTTGTGGTCGTGGCTTTCTTCTTCTGCTTCCGGATGGGCGTGACCGGCCGGCTCGTCGGAAAGCTTGAGGGGTTCAACGCCCTTCGTCAATTCAACCACCGGAGCCTTGGTGCCGCTGGTGTCGATAAGACGCTTCAGAAAGCCCTCGAATTCCAAGCCGTTGACCAGCACCACATCCGCCTTGCTGACGGCGACGGCATCGGCCGGGCGCGGCTCGTAAACGTGCGCATCGCCATCCGGGCCCACCAGCGTGGTGATTTCGACGCGGTCACCGCCGACGTTCTTGGCGAAATCGGCGATGATCGAGAAACTCGCCACGACCTTAAGTTCGGTGGCGGACGCCTGCGCTGACAGAACCGGGGAAAGGGTAAGAAGGCTGACGCCGGTGGCGAGACGGAGGGTTTTGAACATGAGGGTTCTCCTTTTTGGGACGCTGTTTTCAGGCCGTTCTGTGACGGCTGGAACCGAGAAGATCACGCAGCACGCCGCGCGTGCCGACGAGGATGGAGAGCGCGTAAATGACGCCCGCGGAAAGGATGATCGCCGGGCCGGATGGCAGCGACGCGTGATAGGACAAGAGCAGGCCGGCAAAGCAGGACACCATGCCGATGCCGATCGAGATGAAGCACATGGACGCCACGCGATTGGACCAGAAGCGGCTGGCGGCGGCGGGCAACATCATCAGGCCGACGGAGAGCAGCGTGCCGAGCGCCTGAAAACCGCCGACCAGATTGAGCACGACGACGGCAAGGAAGAGGAAATGCACCGGGCTGCCCCAGTTGCTGACGGAGCGCAGGAACAGGGGGTCGAGGCATTCCGCCAGCAGCGCCCGCCAGAAGGTGATCATTACCACAAGCGTCACCACACAGATTCCGACGATCAGGCCGAGCGCCTCGTTGTTCAGCGCCAGCACCGTGCCGAACAGCACATGCATGAGATCGACGCTGGAACCGCGCCACGAGACGAGCAGCACGCCGAGCGCCAGCGAGATAAGATAGAACGCGGCAAGCGACGCATCTTCCTTCTGGACGGTGAAACGCGACACGGCACCGGCACCGAGCGCGACCAAAAGGCCAACTGCGAGACCACCGACAGTCATCGGCACGATTTCCAGCCCGTAAAACAGAAAACCGACGGCCGCACCGGGCAGGATGGCGTGGGACATGGCATCGCCCGTGAGACTCATGCGGCGCAGCATCAGAAACACCCCCACCGGCCCGCAACTGATGGCAAGGATCAGCGCACCGGCGAGTGCCCGCTGCATGAAGACATATTGAACGAAGGGTTGGATGAAGATATCAGCCATGGGCGTTCGAATTTGCGTGGGAGTGGAGGTGAGAATGGGATGAAGCCGTCCGTGGGCCTACATTGAGCGCATCGGTCGCTGGCACATTGGTCGCTGATGCATCGATCATTGGCGCATCGCCCGGCCCGCACCACGGTGCATTTTCCTCCCATGCTTCGTGGAAATGCCGCGCCTGGCGCATGTTTTCCTGCTTCAGGACATCGGCTGTCGGACCAAGGCCCACGAGACGCCGCGCGAGGAACAGGGTCTGGGGAAAATGCTGCCGCACCAGCTGATGGTCATGCAGGACGGCAAGCACCGTGCGCCCTTCCGCAACCCATGCCTTGATCAGCACGAGAAGATCGGTGACGGTGCGCTCATCGACGGCATTGAAGGGCTCATCCAGCAGGATCAACTGCGCATCCTGCAACATCGCGCGGGCGAACAGGGCACGCTGCATCTGCCCGCCAGAGAGTGAATCGATATTGCGCCTTTCAAACCCGGAAAGCCCCACCGCCTCCATCGCGCGCGCCATCGCCGCCCGGTCTTCGCCACGGTGGCGGCCAAGCAGGCCGCGTTGCGGCCAAAGGCCGAGCGCCACCAGATCCCGCACCTGTGCGGGAAATGAGCGGTCGAGTTCCGATTGCTGCGGCAGATAAGCGACGGAAACATCTGAGCTCACGCGGCACTCACCGCCGAGCGGCTTCAATATGCCGGCAATGCCCTTCATCAGCGTCGATTTTCCAGAGCCGTTGGCGCCGACCACCGCAGTGAGCGAGCCTTTGGCAATATCGCCATTCAGATGATGCACCGCCGCACGGCCGGCATATCCAAGCGTCAGGTTTTTGAAGGCAAGGCATGGATCAGCCATTGATCCCTCCGGGGCAGGATGACATTCGATGGCCCTTGATATGTAATGTTATTACATTCGTCAAACGAATATGTAATGAAATAACATTATCTATTGGAAAATGGCTTGCCCGTCGTCACCCTCGGTTTTGACCCGATGGACCACGGCCATGCTGGGCTGTGGCTTCTAAAGTCAGGCCCAAGGATGGATTTGAGCGTGGAGACCGTCTCGATCCAGGAACGCGCTTAGACCTCCGCTCGCGCAGCTTTGCCACTCAGGCCGCTTTCAATTCTCCTGTTGCCTGTTGACATGCTCGACGTTTGTTATGTTATTACATTACTGCGTATCGAAAAAGAACTGCGATCCGCGTCGTTATCTTTCCTCCTCGACGCCAACACCGTGGCCCACGCGCGCTCTGCTCACACCAAGAGGTCTATATGTTGAAAAAACTTCCCGTCACCGTACTGTCCGGCTTTTTAGGCGCCGGCAAGACAACGCTTCTGAACCACATCCTCGCCAATCGCGATGGTCTGCGGGTGGCGTTGATCGTCAACGACATGAGCGAGATCAATATCGATGCCGCATTGGTGCGCGATGGCGGTGCCAATCTCTCCCGCACGGAAGAACAATTGGTGGAGATGACCAATGGCTGCATCTGTTGCACGCTACGCGACGACCTCCTGACGGAGGTGCGGGCGCTGGCCGAACAGGGCCGCTTCGATTACCTCCTGATCGAATCGACCGGCATCGCCGAGCCACTTCCCGTGGCCGCCACCTTCGATTTCCGCGACGAGAACGGCCGCAGCCTGTCTGATATCGCGCGTCTCGACACCATGGTAACGGTGGTCGATGCCGCCAATCTTCTCAAAAATTACGGTTCGTCGGATTTTCTGGCCGCCCGGGGTGAAACGGCGGGTGATGGCGATAACCGCACCATCGTCGACCTTCTGGTGGAGCAGATAGAGTTCGCTGACGTCGTCGTCCTCAACAAGATCGGTACTGCAACGGCGGAAGAGCGCGATGCAGCCCGCAAGATTATCGTCGGGCTGAACCCTGATGCGAAACTCATCGAGACAGATTTCGGCAAGGTGGCCCTGGAAGAGGTTATGGGCACCGGCCGTTTCGATTTTGCACGGGCGGAAGAACACCCTCTCTGGTTCAAGGAATTGCACGGTTTTAAGGATCACATCCCCGAAACCGAGGAATATGGCATCCGCTCTTTCGTTTACCGCGCCAAGAGGCCCTTCGACCCCGTGCTGTTCCAGCGCTTCATCGATCGCCCTTGGCCGGGGGTGGTGCGCGCCAAGGGGTTCTTCTGGCTGGCGACGCGGCCGCGTTATGTCGGCGAGATCAGCCAGGCGGGCGCCCTGGTCCGTACGGGGAAGATGGGTCTTTGGTGGTCGGCCGTTCCAAAAGAGCAATGGCCCCGCGAAAAGCAGTTTTTGGATATGATGAAGCCTTATCTCGACCCCGTCTTTGGCGACCGGCGGCAGGAAATTGTCTTCATCGGTTCCGATCCAATGAATGAAGCCCGTATCCGCTCCCTGCTGGATGCCTGCCTGATCGATACGGATGCATTCACGCCGGATGCATGGCAGCACCTGCCCGATCCATTCGCAAGCTGGGACAGGCAGGCGGCTTGATTGTCTCCACCGCCCGCATTTCACGCGAGCGGTTACGTCTTTCGCCTTCTCCCCGCCGGGGAGAAGGTCGCGGCAGCGGTATGAGGGGGCGAGGGTAGCGATATGCGGTAAGTTACCCCCTCACCTGACCTTCGCGCCATCTTCTCTCCGGCGGGGAGAAGAAACAAGCCGCACCGTTCTTGCGAAACACTATAGAAAATTTAGCGTCAGCAGCGCCAGAACGAGATATCGCCCTACCTTGGCGATGGTGACCAGCAGCAGAAACACCGGCAGCGGCTCCTTCATGATGCCAGCCGCAACCGTTAGAGGGTCCCCGATGATCGGCGCCCAGCTGAGCAGCAGGGACCATTTGCCATAACGTCGGTACCAGTTCTGCGCCCGTTGCAGCGCCGCCTCCCCGACCGGAAACCAGCGCTCATGCCGGAAACGTTCGATGCCACGCCCAAGGAGCCAGTTGGCGAAAGAACCGGCGACATTGCCGACGCTGGCCACAGCCACCAGCAGCCAGACAGGCTGGGATTTCAGAAGGATGAGACCGGCAAGCGCCGCCTCCGACTGCATGGGCAGGATGGTCGCAGCGATGAACGCCGTCAGAAACAAGCCCGCATATACCGCCAGATCGCCCATTCCCTGCCCTTCATCACCGTCGAATCCCGCCGCCGCTTCTGAAGTGGCGGATGAGGATGGCGGTGGTCAAGCGCCTCGGCTGCGTAGAGGCTGATTCTCAGGCAAAATTCGCGGCAACGGCGCACACGATATTGTCATGATCCACCGCGAGCAGCGCCTAGTGGATGTATTGCCGGCATCGCCTAATATGATAACGCGGCAGTGCGTCTTGGCAAAACGCCACACGAGCGTACGAAAAAACCGCCGACAGAGAAAAATGGAATAATTAATCCGTTCCCTTCACTTTCGTTTTAATCGTTCCACGTTCTCTTGCATTTTCGTTAGAGTTCGCTTTTAATCGACAGTGCTAATACAGGAGAGGTCGCCCGCAGCCGTGTCGTGGAGGACAAGCTGCAATAAGGGGCTGTATCTTTTACTGTTTTCATAATGGGAGGAATCGCCTTGAAAAAACTCAGCTACCGCCTTGCCGCGGCATCTGCACTTTCGTTTTTTGTCACATCGAATGCCTATGCCGTGACGGAGATCCAGTGGTGGCACGCCATGACCGGCGCCAATAACGAGGTCGTGGATACGCTGGCGAAAGAATTCAACGAAAGCCAGAAAGACTACAAGATCACGCCCGTGTTCAAGGGCACCTATCCGGAAACACTTAACGCAGGCATTGCGGCATTCCGCGCCAAACAGCCGCCGGCGATCATTCAGGTCTTCGACGCCGGTTCGGGTGTGATGATGGGTGCTGCCGGCGCCATCAAGCCGGTGGCAGAGGTGCTGAAGGAAGGCGGTTACACCTTTAACAAGGACGAATATCTGGCCGGCATCGTCGCCTATTATTCCAAGCCCGATGGCACCATGCTGTCCTTCCCCTATAATTCGTCGTCGCCGATCCTCTATTACAACAAGGACGTCTTCCAGAAGGCCGGCCTTGACGCTGCCAACCCGCCAAAGACCTGGCCTGAAGTCTTCGAAGCCGCCAAGAAGATCAAGACCAGCGGTGCCGCGCAGTGCGGTTTCACCTCGACCTGGCTGACATGGATCCAGACCGAAAACTTTGCCGCATGGAACAACGTTTCCTATGGCAGCAATGAAAACGGGCTGGGAGGCACCGATGTGAAGCTTGCGGTCAATGCGCCGCTCTTCGTCGAGCATTTCCAGGCGATTGCCGATCTCGCGAAGGACGGCACCTTCCGTTATGGCGGTCGCACTTCCGAAGCCAAGCAGCTGTTCATGTCCGGCGAATGCGGCATCCTGACCGAATCGTCCGGCGGTCTGGGCGACATCATCAAGACCGGTATGAATTACGGCATCGGCCAGCTGCCCTATTATGAGGGCCATGGGCCGCAGAACACCATTCCGGGCGGCGCCAGCCTCTGGGTGTTCGGGGGCAAGAGCGACGCGGAATACAAGGGGGTGGCGGAATTCTTCCACTTCCTCTCGCAGACAAAGATCCAGTCTCGCCTGCATCAGGTCTCGGGCTATATGCCGGTGACGATCGCAGCCTATGAGGAAACCAAGAAATCCGGCTTCTACGACAAGAATCCGGGCCGCGAGACGCCGCTGCTCCAGATGATGGGCAAGCCCCCGACAGAAAACTCCAAGGGCGTGCGCCTGGTTAACCTGCCACAGGTGCGCGACATCATGAACGAAGAGTTCGAGGCGATGCTGGCCGGCAAGCAGGACGCCAAGACGGCGCTCGACAAGATCGTCCAGCGTGGCGATGCCGCCATCAAGCAGGCGGCCGGCAAGTAACTGATCCCCTGCTCCGCCCGCGCCTCGACAGGTGCGGGCGGTATTTTCATGTCACCAGGAGATCGCCGTGCAAAGCGTCGTATTCCCAAACAAGATCCTGCCTTATCTGCTGGTCGCACCGCAGATCATTTTGACGGTGATCTTTTTCTTCTGGCCCGCAAGCCAGGCTCTTTATCAGTCGACAATGCGCGAAGACGCCTTCGGCCTCAGCAGCAATTTTGTTGGGTTGGCAAACTTCTCCGCCGTCCTGTCGGATGAGAGCTACCTCAACTCGCTCAAGGTCACGGTCATCTTCAGCATCCTCACGGCGCTGGTTTCCATGGGGCTGGCGCTGCTTCTGGCGACGGCGGCGGACCGCGTGGTTCGCGGCAAGGGTCTTTACCGCACCATGATGATCATGCCCTATGCCGTCGCCCCGGCGGTGGCAGGCATGCTGTGGCTGTTCATGTTCAATCCGGCCATGGGAACGTTCTCCTACATCCTGCGCCGCAACGGCATCATGTGGGATCCGCTGCTGAATGGCGATCAGGCCATGCTGCTGGTCGTCGCGGCCGCCGCCTGGAAGCAGATCAGTTACAATTTCCTGTTTTTTGTCGCCGGCTTGCAGGCAATTCCGAAATCATTGCTTGAGGCGGCGTCCATTGACGGAGCCCGCGGAGCGCGACGCTTCTGGACCATCGTTTTCCCACTGCTGGCACCGACCACTTTCTTCCTTCTGGTCGTCAACACGGTTTACGCCTTCTTCGACACCTTCGGCATCATCCATGCGGTGACCGGCGGCGGTCCTGCCAAGGCGACGGAAACGCTGGTTTACAAGGTCTACAATGACGGCTTCGTGAACCTCAACCTCGGCTCTTCCGCCGCGCAATCGGTCATCCTGATGGTGATCGTCATCGCGCTCACCGCCTTCCAGTTCCGCTTCGTCGAGAAGCGCGTGCATTACGGCTGAGGATTTATCATGATTGAAAATCGCCCGGTCGCCCGCGTGATCGCCCATCTGATGCTGGTTCTCGGCATCATCATCGTGGCCTTCCCGATCTATTACACCTTCATCGCTTCGTCGATGACGTCGAACGACATCATCCGTCCGCCCATGTCGCTGCTGCCCGGCGGCCATCTTACCGAAAACTACACAGACGCCATGGTGGGCGGCGTGGAGCGCGTCGTCGGCGTCAGTCTTGAAAGGCTGCTGTTCAACAGCTTCGTGGTGGCACTCGCCATCGCCATCGGCAAGATCGTCATCTCGTTCCTGTCGGCCTTCGCGATCGTCTTCTTTCGCTTTCCATTCCGCATGGGCTTTTTCTGGATGATTTTCATCACGCTCATGCTGCCGGTGGAGGTGCGTATCCTGCCCACCTACAAGGTCATCGTCGACTTGGGGCTGATCGACACCTATGCCGGACTGACGCTGCCGCTGATGGCGTCGGCAACGGCGACCTTCCTGTTCCGGCAGTTCTTCCTCACCATTCCCGGTGAGATGGTAGAGGCTGCGCGTATCGACAATGCCGGACCGTTCCGCTTCATGCGTGATATTCTTTTGCCTCTGTCGAAGACGAATATCGCGGCTCTTTTCGTGATCCTTTTCATCTATGGCTGGACGCAATATCTCTGGCCGCTGCTCGTCACCAACGACGCCAAGATGAACACGATCATTATCGGCCTTAAGCGCATGGTGGATTTCACCGACGCTTCGACGCCCTGGAATTATGTGATGGTGACGGCGATCCTCGCCATCATCCCCCCTGTTATCGTTGTGGTGCTGATGCAGCGCTGGTTCGTCAAAGGTTTGGTGGAGACCGAGAAGTAATGGCAAAAATTGCGCTGAAAGACGTCCGCAAGGTTTATGGCGGCAATGTCGAGGCCATCAAGGGCGTGTCCATGGACATCGCCGACGGCGAAATGATCGTGCTGGTCGGCCCTTCCGGCTGCGGAAAATCCACCCTGCTGCGCATGATCGCCGGTCTGGAGGGCATTTCCGGCGGCCAGATCATCATCGGTGACCGGGTCGTCAACGATCTTGAACCCTCAGACCGCGACATCGCCATGGTGTTCCAGAACTACGCGCTCTATCCGCATATGACGGTGCGGCAGAACCTCGCCTATGGCCTGAAGAACCGCAACACGCCCAAGGAAGAAATCGAGCGGCGCATTACGGAAGCGGCGAAGGCGCTTGAGATCGAGCAGTTCCTGGAACGCAAGCCTCGTCAGCTTTCCGGTGGGCAGCGCCAGCGTGTGGCCATGGGCCGCGCCATCGTGCGCAAGCCGGCGGCCTTCCTGTTCGACGAGCCGCTCTCCAACCTCGATGCCAAGCTGCGCGTGCAGATGCGGGTGGAAATCCGCCGCCTCCAACGCTCGCTCGCCACGACCAGCGTTTATGTGACCCACGACCAGATGGAAGCGATGACGCTCGCCGACCGGCTGGTGGTATTGAATGCCGGCCGCATCGAGCAGATCGGCACGCCGATCGAGCTTTATGAAAAACCCGCCACTACCTTTGTCGCCACCTTCATTGGCTCGCCGTCCATGAACCTGTTGAACCACGGAACAGCGACGGCCAACGCTTCCTCCGGCTGGGCGGTACAAGGAACCACCGCACTGCCGCAAGGCGTCGCTACACTCGGTATCCGCCCGGAAGATATTACGCTTGCCACCGAGGCTCCCTCTGACTCCGCCTTCTCCGGCACCGTTCAGGTGGATGCCGTGGAAGTTGTCGGTGCGGAAAGCTATGTCCATGGCTCGTTCTCGGACGGCACGACAATCGTCTTCCGCGTTCCCGGTCGCTCGCAACAGCGCATCGGCGAAACGTTGAGGATCGCTGCACAGGCCAGGAATTTCCATCTGTTCGATACAGCGGGCAAACGGCTTTAGCCTCGTCGCAGGCACGGAACACCCGCCAATCGGCGGGTGCTTTCACGGCTGCTGGATTCTTCAGCGACTCGCTACCAAACCAACTCCACCTGCGGACGGCCATTGGACGTTTTCTCCACTGTCCGTCCGGCGGTATCGACATTGCAGTGGATACGCTGGCGGAAAGCGGAAAAGCTTTCGAATGTCACTACATCCACGGGATCGTCGAGATGAAGCGTCAGCCGAAAACGTTCGGGCTCCCCGCCGAGCGCCTGTACGCCGAGAACGGAGGCCACAAATGGCTGGCCGAGGTAAAAGCCTTCCACTCTTGAACCCAGAAGATAAGGATTGAAGGCGGGGCGATTGCCGGCCGCAGCGTGCAGGGTATTCCAGTTGCGGAAGCCATATTGCGCCGCTATAAGCTCCAGCGCTTTCGAGTGGGTGATTTCCTGCCCCTCATCTTCAAGGGCGACGCGCAGGCGTTTTGCCTGTTCCTTTAGCCCCTCAAGCGCGGGAAGCGGTTTGGACACAATCATAACGGTTCTCCAACATGTGCATGCCGAATGTTCCGAGGGGTGTCCGCGTTGCCATCGACGACATGCAAAACATGGGATGACCGTTATCAAAAAAGAGCTTCACCAGGGGCGCAAGCGCCTGCGGACGGCCGGGGCTCTTTGCCCGTGGCCGTCCCTATAGCTTAGAAAGTGCCGCCCGTCAAAGGTGGCGGTGCGCTGATGTCTCGATCAGAAACGGTAGGTGATGCCCGCACCGATCAGCCAGGGATCGAGCTTGGCCTTGCCGCTGATGGGCGTGCCACCGAGTTCCGCCGTCCAGTCGGTCTTCAGGAAGATTTTCTTCACGTCGAAGTTCACGCCCCAATGCTCGTCCAGCATATAGTCGAAACCGACCTGTACGGCGGCTCCAAGCTTGTTCTTCACGTCGAGATTGCTGAAGCCGGGCTTTTCCGACTGGTTGTAGAACAGCGAATAGTTCACGCCAGCGCCGATGTAAGGCTTAAACGCACCGAAATCGGTGAAATGATATTGCAGCGTCAGCGTCGGCGGCAGCAGCCAGGCCTTGCCGACAGGTGTGCCAGCCAGCACGCCTTCGCCGTCGATCCTGGCATAGGTGGTGCCGAGGATAAGTTCGGCGGCGAAGTTTTCGGTGAAGAAATAGCTGATGTCGAGTTCCGGGATCACGGTATCCGAATAGGACAGGCCCGCCCCGGGAACGCCATCGACGCTGCCGCTGTCATTGGTGATGACGCCCAGGCCACGCACGCGCAACATCCAAGGGCTTGACGCCGCAATCGCTTCTTCTGCCGTTGGCGCGGGCGCCGCCTCGGTCATATCAGCGGCCATCGCATTGGCCGACGCGAGCATCGCCGCAACGCCAATCGCAACGCTGGCGAGCAAGGCACTATTTCTGTTTTTATTCGTCATTCCATCTCTCCTATAGCGCACCGCAGCGGGGGAGTTCCCCGGAACCGGTCGATCACGGCGGGCCAATGCGAATCCCCGCCTGCCGCAACCGCTTGGAAGCCACTATGTCGACGGGAGAGACAGGCCTATTGAGATGGATCAAACCGTGGCGGAGAAGATGGATCGGAGCGATCGACCGGCAGGATTTGTGACAATTTCGCAACAACACCATACAGAGGCCGGAAACAGGGTGGAGGCCGGCACTTGCAGGCCTCCTTTCCGTCTTATCAAGCCGCTTGCGTGGTTAGCGCGGCGGAACCCGGCTTCCGCAGGAGCAGAACGGAGACGGCGGCGATCATGCACATCAGACCGGCAATCTGCAGCGCGGGCATATAGGTATCGAAGTCACTCTTGAAGAAACCGGCGCCAAAGGCCGCGGTGGCTGCCCCCAGCTGGTGGCCGGCGAACACCCAGCCGAACACAAGCCCAGCTTTTTCGCGACCGAAGTTTTCCGCGGCGAGCTTCACCGTCGGCGGCACGGTCGCCACCCAGTCCAGCCCGTAGAAGACGGCAAAGACCGAAAGCTCGACGAAGCTGAAGCCCGAGAATGAGAGATAAAGTAGCGAAAGCCCGCGCAGGCCGTAAAACCAGAACAGGAGAAAGCGATTGTCGAACCGGTCGGAAAGCCACCCGGCGAAAATCGTACCGAAGAAATCGAAAACACCGATCACCGCCAGCGTCCCCGCCGCTGTCACCGCAGCCATGCCGAAATCGCCGCAAATCGAAATCCAGTGTGTCTGGATCAGGCCATTGGTTGAAAGGCCGCAAACAAAGAAGGTGCCAAAAAGCACCCAGAAGACGGGGTTGCCCGACACGCTTTTCAGCGTCACCAGCGGCGATGCCAGCGTGGCGAGGAGATTGTGGTCCTGCTTGGCCAGCTTTGCCACGACTGTCTCGCCATAGGCCGGCAGGCCGACATCGGCGGGGTGGTCACGCATTAAAAACAGGACGAGGACCATGGCTGTCGCAATCACCGCAACAGATAGCGTCAATGCGGTTCGCCAGCCATAGGCTTCCGTCAGCGCCGCAAGCAGCGGCAGGAAAACCAGCTGGCCGGTGGCATTGCTCGCCGTCATCAGGCCGATCACCAGTCCACGACGCTTGGAAAACCAGCGTGTCGCCACGGTGGCGCCCAATACCAGTGCGGTCATGCCGGTGCCGACGCCGATCACCACGCCCCAGAGCAGCAGCAATTGCCACACCTCAGTCATGAAGAATGACGCGACGATGCCGCCCATGATCAAGGCCAGGGCAGTGGACACCACCTGCCGGATGCCGAAATGATTCATGAAAGCGGCGGCAAAAGGCCCAAGCAGACCGAACAGCACAAGCCTGACGGCCATGGCCGAAGAAATATCGGCAATATCCCAACCGAATTCCTGGTGCAGCGGCTGGATCATCACCCCCGCCGATCCCATGGCTCCGGCGGTGGCCAGCATGGTGAGAAAAGTGGTAGCGGCAACGAGCCAGCCGTAATGGAGATTTCTGGCGGCCATCCAGCTGGCGAGGTGTGCGGATATCATGTTCAAATTTCCCTTAAAGCGCGATTGCCTGACTTCTCTACTTATCCAATTTACGGGTATATGCCCGCGTTAAAATCAAAAAAATTACAGCGCTTGCAGCAACTGCTGCAATTGCGCTGTTTTCTCGGGCCCCAACCGGGCCTCGATATCATCCTGCACCCGATCCCAAAGCGGAGCCCCCGCCTTTAAAATCGCATGACCCTCCTCGGTAACGGAGAGCATCGCTTCCCGCTGATCCTCGCCGTGGCCTATAGCGACCAGACCCATCCGGGCCAACACTTTTGCATTGCGGCCAACGGTGGAGCGATCCAGCTCCACCCGGGCGGCCAGATCCGTGAGCGAGACCGGCGCCGTCCGATTGATATTCCGCAGCAGGCTAAACTGAGCGATATTCACACCAAGCGGCGCCAGCGCCTCGTCATAATAGGACGAGACCTTGCGGGATGCTTTGCGCAACAGGATACAGTGGCAGTGACTGTTTGACATGACACCGGGTATATACCCGCAGATTGTCGGATGCAAGACCTCCCCGGCGATTGTCGACCGTCGCAGGGCTTCGCAATCGCGCAAAGCGGAAACAATAAACCCCGGCTTTGGGCCGGGGTTTGACATCAGACGGGAAATTCGTCTCAGGCAGAGAGCCGGCGGCCGGCCGCGACGAGCATTCCCGCCGCGCCTTCCAGCCAACCGGATTTCAACTCCAGCGCCAGGAAACGGCCGCGTTCAAACGGGCCGGGCATCATCAGGTGCTGCGTTTTGTCGGCAAAAAAACCGAAACGCTCGTAATAGGGGGCGTCACCAACCAGAAGGATGGCGCCGTGGCCGCGCCTGGTGGCCTCGCCAATGGCGGCACGCATCAGCGCCGATCCGATGCCCTTGCCTTCATGGGCGGCATCGACGGCGAGCGGGCCGAGCAGCAGGGCTTCGACGGCGCGACCTTCGCGGGTGATCCCCGCCTCGACGTTCCACAGGCGCACCGTGCCAATGACATGGCCGTTCTCATCGCGGGCGACCAGTGCCAGGCCCTCGGCTGGGATGCGGCCAGCGCGCAGCTTTTCCGAAGACTTGCGGCGGCGGCCCGCACCCATGGCGCGGTCCAGGAGGTTTTCACGGGCAACGACATCGCCCGGATTTTCCTGATCGACATGAAATGTCTGCGGGGTGAAAAATGCCCGTACCGAATTCAAAAGAGCGGCCATCCTTGGCCTCCCGTCGCAACACCGCCCACACGCGGCCCTTGATAAAAATTGGTGGAGCCGTCCCGGCCCGCCGACACGCTTTCCTCGGCTGGAAGAGGCGCAGCAAGCAGGGGATTGCGCAACAGCACAATCGGCAGGGCCGGAACGGAAGCTTGGTCGAGACGCCGCCCTTTTCAGCGGACGGCGTTCGGATCAGATGACGTAGGCCTTCAGCGGTTCGAAACCGTTGAACGCGACCGCCGAATAGGTGGTCGTGTAGGCGCCAGTGCCTTCGATCAGAACTTCGTCGCCGATGGTCAGAGAGACCGGCAGCGGGTACATGTTCTTTTCATACAGCACGTCGGCGCTGTCGCAGGTCGGACCGGCCAGAACGCAGGGCTGCATCTCGTCCTGATCGCGCTCGGTGCGGATCGGGTAACGGATTGCCTCGTCCATCGTCTCGGCGAGACCGCCGAACTTGCCAATGTCGAGGAACACCCAGCGGTGGTTGTCGTTGTCGGACTTCTTCGAGACGAGAACGACTTCCGCCTTGATGACGCCGGCATTGCCGACCATGCCGCGGCCCGGCTCAATGATCGTCTTCGGGATCTGGTTGCCGAAGTGCTTGCGCAGCGCGGTATCGATTGCCTGGCCGTATTCTTCGGCAGCAGGAACGTCGCGCAGGTACTTCGTCGGGAAACCACCGCCCATATTGACCATCTGCAGGTGGATGCCCTGCTTGGCAAGCGATGCGAACACACGCTTGGCGTCAGCCAGCGCCGCATCCCATGCGTCGAGGTTCATCATCTGCGAGCCGACATGGAAGGATACGCCGTAGGACTCGAGACCGAGCTGATGGGCGTAGACGAGAACGTCGACCGCCATCTGCGGCACGCAGCCAAACTTGCGCGACAGCGGCCATTCGGCACCTTCACCATCCGTCAGCACGCGGCAGAAGACGCGCGCGCCGGGAGCGGCGCGGGCAACCTTCTCGACTTCCTCATGGCTGTCCACGGCGAAGAGATCGATGCCGAGCGCGTGGGCGCGAGCAACATCGCGTTCCTTCTTGATGGTGTTGCCGAAGGAGATACGGTCAGCCGTCGCACCGGCGTCGAGCGCCATCTGGATTTCAGCCACGGAGGCGCAATCGAAGTTGGAGCCGAGCGACGCGAGCAGCTTCAGGATTTCGGGAGCCGGGTTCGCCTTGACGGCATAATAGATCGCGCTGTTTGGCAGGGAATGCCGGAACGCGTTGAAATTATCGCGCACGACGTCGAGATCAACCACGAGGCAAGGGCCTTCGGGACGTCGGGTCTTGATGAAGTCGAGAATGCGTGCAGTCGTCATCGATGTATTCCCTGTTAAACCGGCTCCGGAAAAATCCGGAGGACAAAGGACGCTCGAGATATGCATTCGAATCAGCCGGTGGAGGCGCAGAATCGATAGCATACGCTCAAGGCGCGAATGTGAACGACGCCCTGCCAGAGCATCATTCGGCTTTGTCTGCCATGGATTGGAGGGAATGACCCGACCGCACTTCAGGCAATGATGGTGTGCCTCTTCAGTACCCCGGCTGATGGAAAGCCGGCAGAGAACCAGAAAGGCCCGCACCGTCGTTGCTTCGTATGTCCTCGCATTTCCCGGTTGGCCGGAATAGCGACTGGAGGGGTTAGTTCCAGGTACCTTACCTAAATCCTCACCACATCGAGGAATCGGCGGACACACATGGGCACGTGCGACTTTGGGCAGCACGGGAGATAAGAATATTCGCAGTCATAATCAAGAGGAATTTTTCACCAAAGAGCGGATTTTTTCGGCAGCGATTTAAGGGTTGAACAGTGACCGCCACACGTTCAATTATATGGAACGAACCGGAGGATTTCATGGACACCCTGACCCGCATCCGCGCCTTTATCGATGTTGTCGAAGCGGAGGGATTTTCTGCAGCGGCGCGCAAGACAGGGCGTTCAAAGGCGCTGCTGTCGAAATATGTCCGGGAACTGGAGGATGATCTCGGCGCGCTGCTCCTCAACCGCACCACACGGCAGTTCTCTCTGACCGAAGCTGGACATACCTATTATCGCACTGCCTCCGATATCCTCAAAGAGATCGACAACCTCGCTGATCTGGTGCGGGAAAAAAATGCCGATCTGAAGGGCAAGCTCAGGATTTCCGTTCCCCGCACCTTCATCGATGCCGATGTCGGCCAAAGCCTGATCGACTTTGCCAAGGAAAATCCGGAACTCGCATTGGAGATCGTTGCCGATGACAGGTTCGTCGATCTGATCGAGGAAGGTTTCGACCTGGCGATCCGTATCACCCGCCTGGAAGATTCGGGCCTCATCGCCCGCAAGCTTTCCGACTTCAGGGTCTATGCGGTTGCCACGACGGATTTCGTGGCGAAACATGGCCCCCTTGACGGCCCGCAGGATTTCGCCCGCGTCCCTTTCATCATCGATACGAACACGCGTTTCCACAATACGGTGCGGTATCTGGAGCCGGATGGCGGATCGAATTCCGTGACCATCAGCGGACCGATCGAAGTCAATAGCCCGCAAGCGACATTACGCGCTGCGCGTGCGGGTCTCGGCATCGCCATGGTGCCTGACTTCATTGCCCGTCCTCACATCCAGTCCGGCGCACTTGTGACGCTGTTTGACGACTACATTTCAAAGGACCGCGGCATCTATGCCGTCTACCCGCACCGCCGGTACCTGCCAGCCAAAGTACGCAGTTTTGTGGATTATCTCTCGGCGTGGTTCAGGAAGAACGCGTAATGCGAAAATGGAACGCCCGCCTCGCGGCGGGCGTCTACAACCGCTGAAATCAGATCAGAACGGCGAATCGGGAAAGTAGAACTGCTCGGCATTGTCCTTGGTGATCAGCGTCGCATCAAGGATGTACTCACCCGCGACCGGCACCTGATCGAAGAAATGCCCGGCCGTCAGCTGCATGGCGGTGGCCACCATCGCCGGCGGATAGAGCACGTCGACCGGTACGAGCTTGTCGCCGTCCATGACCTTCTTGATCATGTCCTTGGAACCGGCACCAGCGACGATGTATTTGATATCGGTACGCTTAGCCTGCTGAATGGCTTCCAGCACGCCGATTGCCATATCGTCATCCTGACACCAGACTACGTCGATCTTCTTGTACTTGGTCAGATAGTCCTGCATCACGCGGAAGGCGTCGTCGCGGTTCCAGTTGCCGTACTGGCGGTCAAGAACCTTGACGCTGGAGCCGGCGATTCCCTTGTCAAAACCATCCTGGCGCTGCTGGTCGATCGGGATCGGCAGCCCGCGAATGACCACGACTTCGGCATCCGGTGTCGTCTTCTTGATGTATTCGCCGGCCACCTGGCCGAGCGCCGGATTGTTGCCGGCCACATAGAGATCGCGGATCGAATTGTCGTTGACACTCGGCGCGCGGTCGACGAGCGCGACGAAGGTGCCCTTGTCCTTGATTTCCTTGATGGCGTTGACAAGCGGGTCGGGATCGGACGGCAGGACGACCAGCGCGTCGAGCCCCTGTACGGCCAGATCCTGCAGCGCGTTCGCCTGATTGGCCGCATCCGGCGATGTCTTGACGATGACATTGAGCCCCGGATGCTCCTGCATCAGAAGCTTGGCCACGCGCTCGGCGTGATAGACCACGCCCGCCGTCCAGCCGTGGTCGGCCGCCGGAATGGAGACGCCGATCGTGACCTTCTTGTCCTGCGCATGGGCAGAACCCGCAAGGACCGTTGCCAGCGCGGCAAAGGCCACGCCGATGAATTTTCTACGCATAGTCTCTTTCCTCCCAAGACCGGGGCGTTCCTCCTCCAACCGCACCTGCCCCAAGATGGCGCGGCGTGATACCTTACCTGCGGCTGAGCGAGCGCTGCACCAGCATGGCGATGATGATGATGGCCCCCTGAATGGCACCGATCAGATATTCGCTGACGAAGTTCGACAGGATCATGATGTTGCCGACGATTTCCAGAATGAAGGCGCCGCAGATCGTGCCCCAGATGCGCCCTACCCCGCCGCGCAGCGCCGTGCCGCCGACAACAACCGCCGTGATCGCCTGCAGCTCCCAGAGCATGCCGGTGGTCGCAGACGTCGAAGCAAGGCGCGGCACGTAAAGCAGGACCGCAACGGCGACGCAGAGACCCTGCACGACGTAGGCGATGGTTCTCACTCTCGCGACCGAAATCCCCGAATAGCGTGCGACATCTTCGCTCGACCCCACCGCCGTCAGATGCCGGCCGTATCGCGTGCGGTAAAGCACGAAGGCCGCAAGCGCGGCGGTGACGAAAATGACGATCACAGGCACGGGTACGCCGAGCACATTGCCGAAGTAGACCGGGCGATAAAGCGTCTGGATTTCGGGGTTACGGAGCGTTATCGCACCGCCCTGTGACAACCAGGTGGTCAAGCCGCGATAGATCCCCATGGTGCCGAGCGTGGCGATAAAGGGTTCGATACGGCCGATGGTGGTGATGAGGCCGTTGGCAAGCCCGCAAGCCGCGCCGATGGCCAGCGCCAGCGCCATGGCGGCAATCAGCATGACCGCCGGGTTCGCGATCGAACCGCTATTCATGAACAGGATCATCAGGCTGGCCACGAAAGCGACCATCGCCCCGACTGAGAGATCAAGCCCGCCGGACGTGATGACATAGGTTGCACCCAGCGCGATGATGGCAATGAAGGCGCTGCGGGTGATGACATTCAACAGATTGTCGATGCCGATGAAATTCGGGTTGGCAATGGCGCCAAGAACCAGAAGCAGGGCGAGCGCCACGAATGGCGCTACGGCGCGCAGGTCCCAATCTTTGGAAGTCTTCGGCGTTTTGCCGGAATCGAGTGCGGCCTCAGTCATTTTTCCCCTCAATTGTCTTTTCGTCAGGCCTTTTCCAAAGGGCTCGCTTCTCAGGCGACTTCCTGCGTGTGAACGCCCGTCGCAAGCGCCACGATGTCGTTTTCGGTCATGCGCTCGCCCGCCACCTCGCCAACGATCCTGCCAGAACGCATGACCAGAATGCGGTCGCAGATGCCGATCAGCTCCGGCATTTCCGATGAAACCACGATGATCGACCGCCCCTCGTCAGCAAGCCTGGCGATGAAACGGTAAATCTGCTCCTTGGTACCGATGTCGATGCCGCGTGTCGGTTCGTCGATGATGACGATCGACGGATCGAGCAGCATCATCTTGGCCAACAGCAATTTCTGCTGGTTGCCGCCGGAGAGCTGACCCGCGAGCAAATCCTTGCGGCCGGTGCGAATGTCGAAATCGCGCACCGCATCATCGAGCGCCGCCGTCTCCCGGCGGGAGTCGATCTGGAACAGCCGGCTGAATTTCTTAAGCGACGCAAGCGTGAGATTGATCCGCAAGTCTTTGCCGAGCAGCAGTCCCTTTCCCTTGCGGTCCTCGCTTAGATAGACGATGCCAGCCTTCAGACTGTCTTCAGCTTTGGCGAAATGGGCGAGGCGGCCGTTATGGCGCACTGTTCCGCGTCCTGGCCGCAGGCCGATTATGCCTTCCATAAGTTCCGTTCGCCCGGCACCGACAAGCCCCGCGAAACCGAGAATTTCACCTCTGCGCAGGCTGAAACCGGCATCCTGGGCATAGCCAGGCACGGTAAAATGCTCCACCTCCAAAACGGGCTCCCGCTCGCCGCCAGCGGCTCGATCCGGGTAAAGCTTTGCCACATCGCGCCCGACCATCAGCCGTGCCATATCGGCCGGCTCCAGTCCCGATGCCTGATGCGAAGCGACCAGCTTGCCGTCACGCAGAACGGTCACCCGGTCGGCAATCTCCTTCACTTCAGGCAGACGATGCGAAATATAAAGCACCGCGACGCCCTTTGCCCTGATGTCTCTGATGACATTCAGCAGCGCATCGGTTTCAATAGGTGTGAGGCTGGCGGTCGGCTCGTCGAAAATCACCACGCGGTGCGGCACTAGCAAAACCCGCGCGATCTGCACCAGCTGCCTCTGGGCAATCGACAAGCTGCCGACAATCGCGTCCGGATCAATCGTACCGCCGAGATCGCCGATCGCCTTGCGGGCGCCCTCGCGCATAGCGCGGTCGTCCACGCTCGCACCCCTGCAAAGTTCACGGCCGAGATAGATGTTCTGCGCCACCGTCAGATCGGGTGCGAGCAAAATTTCCTGATGTACAAGAACGATGCCGCGATGTTCGGCATCCACGGGGCCGCTGAGGACCACCGCTTCACCATCAATCCGGATTTCTCCGCCCGTCGGCTTCTCGTTGCCTGCCAGAAGCTTCATCAGCGTCGACTTGCCGGCACCGTTTTCGCCGATGATCGCGTGAACCTCGCCGGGCCGGACAGAAATCTCGATATCCTTGAGAACCTGTACCGGCCCGAAAGATTTCGAGAGGCCGACTGTTCGGATAAGACCGCCGTCTGGAGAGTCGTCAGCAAAAGCCATGTGTCGTCACCAGTTCCGCGAAAGAACGGGCGACAGCAGTCTCTTTGTTCTCGTGAAAATGACCATCCGCGAACTCCTCCCAAAGCTCGAAGAAGAAGCTAGCGTCGGTTTTGAGGTACGTAAAGCAAATTTCGCTTGTCTTTTAGAATACACTCAAATTTGACCAGCAGACGCCGCTCTTTGCGGTCACGTCAGAACAATCATGGATCCGCTGAACGCTGGAACCCTTTCATGAGGCGGTGAACAGCTTCGGCGCCGTCCCTGGCAAGGTCGAATCGCTTGCCGAAAAGCAGCCAGTCCGAACACATTCCCTTGAGCAGCCAATAGAGCGCACCAAGTGCCGAATCTGCCGTCCAATTGTCATTGAACGCGCCTTCCGCCTGCGCCCGCTCGAAAGCGGCCTCGAGCCGCTCCTTGTGATAGCGATCCAGCTCTTCCTGTGCATGCAGCACGGGCGCAAATTCATCGGAATAATTGGTGCGCAGACTAATGGTCATGATGCGCTGGCGTTGCTCATCCTCGGCAAGAAGCTTCAGCCATTTACAGGCCGCCTCCTCTATCCTGTCCAAGAGGGCCAAGCCCTTGAGGCCGGGATCACCGAAATCCAGCAGGTCCGACTCGGGCAAGGCCACCGATTGATAGAGACCGATGAAGAGATCAGTCTTACTGGCAAAATGCCAGTAGATCGCTCCGCGGGTTACGCCGGCCGCTGCCGCCACCTCGTCCAGCGAGCTGTTGGCCACCCCCTTTTTGAAGAACACCCGCTCGGCAGCGGCAAGGATCGCCTGACGCGTCTCTTCTGCCTCGGCCTTTGTTCGGCGCATGCTGATGTCTCCTTCCACTCGCGGCACGGCGCTTTCGCACCGTGCTTTCTTTTCAGTGCCAGTCTTTCCTTACGATGAAAACATCTCCATCACGTTCGGAACGGCCTTGCCTTCCAATTTTATTCCGCTGGCGATACGGCGTCAGCAGCAATCTTGTCGTCCTTCTTCCGATCCCCGAAAATCCTCATGACGAAGACGAAGAAAACGGGCACGAAGAAGATCGCAAGGATCGTCGCCGAGATCATGCCACCGAGAACACCGGTACCAATGGCGTTCTGGCTCGCCGCACTTGCGCCCGAGGCGATCGCCATCGGCAGAACGCCGAGCGAGAAGGCAAGCGACGTCATCAGGATCGGCCGGAAGCGCAGGTGCGCAGCCTCCACCGTCGCATCGTAGGTCGACTTGCCTTCCGCCCGCAGATCCTTGGCGAATTCGATGATCAGGATCGCATTTTTGGCGGACAGGCCGATGATGGCGACCAGCCCCACAAGGAAGTAGACGTCGTTGGGCATGCCGCGCAGCATCACAGCGGCTACCGAACCAATCACTCCAAGCGGGACGACCAGCATGACCGAAATCGGAATCGACCAGCTTTCGTAAAGGGCCGCCAAGAGCAGGAAGACGAACAGCACGCTGAGGCCGATCAGGGCTGGCGCCTGCGAGCCCGACTGGATTTCCTGCAGCGACTGGCCGGTCCACTCGAAACCGAAACCAGATGGCAGTTCCCGTGCCAGACGCTCCATCTCGGCGATCGCGTCGCCAGAGGAGTAACCCGGTGCGGATTGGCCACTGATGCGGATTGCGGGATAGCCGTTGTAGCCGACCACCTGCGAGGGACCGCGCACCCATTCCACCGAAGCGAACGAGCTGACCGGCACCATCCCGCCATTGGCATTGCGCACGTTGAGGTTCAGAAGATCCTCGGTCTTCATGCGCTGCCCCTGTTCGGCCTGCACCGTCACGCGCTGCATGCGGCCGGCATTGGGAAAGTCATTAACGTATGACGAACCCATATTGGCCGAAATAGTGGCGTTGATGTCACTGAAGGTGACGCCGAATGTGTTGGCCTTTTCACGGTCGATGATGAGATTGACCTGGGCCGCGTCCGGCATGCCTTCGATGCGAAGGCCGGCAAGGATGGGGCTCTTCCGCGCAGCAGCCATCAGTTGCGCGCCAGCTGCGCTGAGTGCCGTCTGCCCGGCACCCGACCTGTCCTGAAGACGGAAAGTGAAGCCGCTGGAATTGCCAAGACCCTGAATCGGCGGTGGCGAAAGCGCAAAGGACATGGCGTCCGGAAGACCCCAGAGCTTGCCGTTGATCCGGGCGGAGATTGCCGCAGCGGAATCTTCCGGTCCACGTTGGCTCCAGTCCTTCAGGGTCGCAAAGGCAAGACCCGCATTCTGGCCGGAGCCGGAGAAGGAGAAGCCCGAAACCGCAATGACCCGTTCGACAGCCGGCTCTTCCATGAAGATCTTCTCGATCTGCTGGATGGATTGCAGTGTGCGCTCGGTGCTGGCCTCGGCCGGCGCCTGAATGTCGACAATCAGATAGCCCTGGTCCTCATTCGGCAGGAACGAGCTCGGCAACTGCATATAGGCCCAACCAAGACCGGCCAGCAGTGCCGCGTAGATGACCATGAACCGGCCCGACCGCTTGATGATGCCGCCGACCGATGACGAATATTTGTGCGACGCCTTATCGAAGTTCCGGTTGAACCAGCCGAAGAAACCCCTCTTTTCGTGATGCCCTGCCTTAATTGGCTTCAGGAACGATGCGCAGAGCGCCGGCGTAAGCGACAAGGCGAGGAAGCCCGAGAACAGGATCGACACCACCATCGTCAGGCTGAACTGCTGGTAGATGATGCCGACCGCACCGGGGAAGAAGGCCATGGGCACGAACACCGCCGTCAGCACGAGTGTGATGCCGATGATCGCGCCCGAAATCTGGCCCATTGCCTTGCGGGTGGCTTCCTTCGGCGAGAGGTGCTCCTCCGCCATGATGCGCTCGACGTTCTCGACGACGACGATCGCGTCGTCCACCAGAATACCGATGGCAAGCACCATCGCAAACATCGTCAAAACGTTGATCGAGAAGCCCGAGACATACATGACGGCGCAGGTGCCGAGCAACGCGACAGGCACCACCAATGTCGGAATGATCGTGTAGCGGATGTTCTGCAGGAAGACGAACATCACGATGAAGACGAGGATGATCGCCTCGATCAGCGTATGGATGACCTTCTCGATCGAAATCTTGACGAAAGGGCTGGTGTCATAGGGGATTTCGTATTCGATGCCCTGAGGGAAGTATTGCGACAGCTCCTCCATTGTGGCGCGCACACCTTCTGAGGTCTGAAGCGCGTTCCCCGTCGGCGACAGCTGGACGCCGATCGCCGCGCTCGGCTTGCCGTTGAGACGGCTCGAGAAGTTGTAGCTCTCGCCGCCCACTTCGACGCGCGCGACATCACGCAGCCGCACGGAAGACCCGTCGGGGTTGGCGCGCAGCACGATGGATCCGAACTCCTCCGGCGAGGTCAACTGCCCCTGGACGTTGACGGTTGCGGAAATCTGCTGGCCAACAGGGTTTGGCGATGCACCGATGCGGCCGGCCGCAACCTGCGAGTTCTGCGCCTGGATGGCGCTGATAACATCATTCGAGGTGAGGCTGAGGCCCAGCATCTTGTCCGGGTCCATCCAGATTCGCATGGAGCGCTGGGTAGCGAAAAGCTGCGCGCTGCCGACACCGGGCACACGACGCAATTCGCCAAGCACGTTGCGGCTCAGATAGTCACCAAGTCCGATGGCGTCGGTGTTGCCGTCAACGGAGGTCAGCGCGACCATCATCAGAAACGAGGTACCGGCCTGCTCGACACGCAGTCCCTGCTGCGTCACAGAGCGTGGCAGACGCGGCTCGACGCGCGCTATACGGTTTTGCACTTCCACCTGAGCTTCGCCGATATTGGTGCCGGGCTCGAACGTCACATTGATGGAAATCCGGCCGGACGATTCCGAGGTCGACTCGAAATAGATCAGACCGGGGACACCGTTCAGCTCTTCCTCGATTGGTCGCGTGACGCTCTGGTAGATGTCCTCAGGCGAAGCGCCGGGGTAAGAGGTCGAAACGGAAATCTGTGGCGGCGCAACATTCGGATATTGCGCAATCGGCAGCTTCGGAATGGCCAGCAGGCCCGCAAGCATGATGAAAATGGCGACGACCCAGGCAAAGATAGGCCGGTCAATGAAGAAACGTGCCATGAAATCGGTCCTTATTGCTTCTGAGCCGGCGCTGCACTCTCGGCAGCGACGACGGGCTCGGCAGACCACGCTTCAGGCTTTACCTTGGCGCCGGGAGCCGTCTTCTGGAAGCCTTCGGCTACAACCCGGTCGCCGTCCTTCAAGCCGTCGGAAATAACCCAACGGTCGCCGATGGCGCGGCCGACGCTCACCCGGCGCTGTTCGACAGTGTCTTCGGCATTGACAACCAGCACGCTCGCCTGCCCGCCGGCGTCACGCTGCACGGCCTGCTGCGGCACGGCGAAAGCCGCCTTCTGAATGCCCTGCTGGATCTGAACGCGAACATACATGCCCGGCAGCAGATCGCCGTTCGGGTTGGGGAATTCGCCACGCAGCGTTACCTGACCGGTCGTTTCGTCCACAGCCGCTTCCGAGAACAACAGGCGACCGGGAACCGGGTAACGGCTGCCGTCATCGAACAACAGATTAACTTCCGCCTCATTGGGCCCTGTCATCAGCTGGCCGTCCTGAAGCGCCTTGCGCAGGCGAATGAGGTCGGCGGCCGGTTGGGTAAAGTCGGCATAGATCGGATCGAGCTGCTGGATCGTCGCCAGACTTTCCGAACCGGTAGCGCTTACAAGCGCACCTTCGGTGATGCGCGCGCGACCGATCACGCCGCTGATCGGCGCTTTCACATCGGCATATTGAAGGTTGAGCCTCGCTTCCGCGACACCGGCTTCGGCCACTGCCACCTCTGCATCGGCCTGGGCAAGCAGCGCGATGGCGTTGTCGAACTCCTGTTGCGAACCGACATTGGAACGGCGCAGCTGCTGCTGCCGGTCGGCCGTCTGCCGCGCCTGAAGCTGGGCTGCCTGTGCCCTGCGCAATGTTCCCTCAGCGCTGTCAACGCGCACCTGGAATGGCGCGGGATCGATCCGGTAGAGAACGTCGCCTTCCTTCACGAGCGAGCCTTGTTCAAACACGCGCTCGACGATGATGCCAGACACCCGCGGACGAACTTCGGCAAGCCGTGTCGGGGCGATGCGGCCGGGCAACTCGTTCGTGATCGGCAACTCTTCCGGCTTTACCGTCACGACCTTGACCGCAGCAGGCGGCGGAGCGCCGGGTGCAGCAGCCTGCTCGTCGCTACATCCGACAAGAACGATGCCCGTGAAGAACACCGCTACCATCTGCCCCAATCTTTTCGCCATACTGCGCTCCGAATCCATAAAATACGTCCTGTTTACATACATACTAAGACGTATGTAAAACCCCGGCAATACATTTATTGCATCGCAAAAAGGGTTTCACGCGCTTGTGAAGCTTGAATTTTAAGGAAGGCAGCGGCAACACGCCTCAAAGAGAGCACGCGACCACGGAGCGCCGGTCTGCTTGAATTTGAACCAGCCGCCAGATGACGGAGATGAAGCGGACTATGCCGCCTTTGTCAGAGCTGACGCTTCAGGGAGCCCGGCTCCGTCTGCGCCCCGTCCGTCGTCTCGTCGCTATTGTCCGCGGAGCGGCTGCGAAGAGCAGCATAATAGGCGTTCTTATGCTCGTACATATTGATGTCCGCCCGGCGCACAAGCGATTCCATCGTTTCCCCGGCTTCGCTCGTTGCCACACCCAGCGACAGGCTGAGGGGCGCGCTGGAATAGAACTGATTGTTGATTTTCAGCAGCTCGTAAACGGTATCAACCATCGCTGCCGCCACCTGCTTGTCGGCGCCAGGCAGAAGAATGGCAAACTCATCGCCACCAATACGCGCGGCGTGGTTGGGTGCGGTAACGACGCCGTTCAACACCTCCCCCATGCGCCGCAGCAGCGCGTCACCGGCATCGTGACCCAGCTTGTCGTTGGCGTCCTTCAGCCCGTTAAGGTCGATAACGATGGCCGATACGGGCCGGACCGTGCTGCGCTCCAGCCGATTCAGTTCGTCGGAATAGAAGGCGCGGTTGTGCAGCTTGGTCAGCACGTCGTGTTTGCCGAGGTATTCAAGATAGGCTTCCGCCTTCTTCCGCGCCGTGATGTCTGTCAGCGCTACCTGCACCAGAGACCAGTCTCGCTCATGGCCCGGGAAGACCGAAAAATGCAGGAGAAGATGCCGCTCTGAACCATCGAGTGCGTAATTCACCACCTCGCGATGATGGTTGAGATTGCCGTTCCAAAGCTCGATCAACTGTTCGCGGAACGGCTTTTCCATTTCGCCGCGGAAAATGTCGCCAAGCCGCTGCAACAGAACCTGCCGGTCCGGCGCGCAGAACAAATCCAGCGTTGCGCGGTTGACGTCAATGACGCGGATTTCGCTCATGCATTGCCGCACGAATTCAGGATGCACATCCATGAACACGCGGAAATCAACGATGCCGCGCTCTCGCACCTCTTCGATCAACCGGCGAACCCGGCTGAAATCTTCTACCCACAGGGAAACCGGCGAATGTTTGAACATGCCTTCGGCATAACGGCGGTTGAGAAGCTCCTTGCGCCGCGCTTCCTCCCGTTCCGTCACATCTTCGGTCGTCAGAAGCAGCCGATCAAGCGTTTCCTCATGTCCGGGAAGAACCGTGCCGCGCAGCTGAATATCGAGCCGCTTGCCGCCGATCGAATAATTGACGGCGTTGCTGGTAAATTCAGTTTTGCCTGCCCAGAGCTCGGAAAGCTCGTTGATATGGCTTTCCAGCATGTCGTCGCGGAAAATGCGATGCAGATTCTCGACCAGGTGCACCTGATCGCGCGCCTCGAACAACTCGAGCGTCCTGGCGTTGACCTTGATGACGCGGATTTTCTGCGAGCAGGCCGCTACCCGGGATAAATCTTCCAGAAGAAACGCCCTGATATCGTCCACGCCCTGCGACCGCCAGATATCGAACTGGCTTTTCACCGCGCTGAAGTCCTCTATCCACATCGCCACCGGGGCAAGATTGAAGATATTGGTATCGATCGTCTCACTCATGCGGGCATTCTTCTTGGGTAAATGCGGATGGAGGCCGAAAGGCCGCACGACGGTATGACTGACTGTGTCACCCGATTTATTAGGGTTATGAGATTGAACGCAAGCGTTTATCGCGCGAACAGCCGGATTGCGCGATAATTCCTGGGGCATGTGGCCGGGAAGCCGTTACCAAAGCTTCACGTGACGGTTGACGTCCTTGTAAAGCAGGTAACGGAAGCGGCCGGGTCCACCCGCATAACAAGCCTGCGGGCAATAGGCACGCAGCCACATGAAGTCGCCGGCCTGCACTTCCACCCAGTCCTCATTCAGACGATAGACGGCCTTGCCTTCCAGCACATAGAGGCCATGCTCCATCACATGGGTTTCCATGAAGGGAATGGTCGCGCCCGGCTCGAAGGTGACGATGTTAAGATGCATATCGTAACGAACGTCTTCCGGATCGATGAAACGGGTCGTCGCCCATTTGCCTTCCGTTTCAGGCATGGCCGACATGGCGACGTCGTCTTCATGCGAAAAGATTGCTGGCGGCGCCTCAAGGCCGTCCACTGCCTCGAATGCCTTGCGAACCCAGTGAAACTTGACTGGCGCGGGACCGGAATTCTTGATCTGCCAGCGCGCGCCCGCCGGCAGGTAGGCAAACGAGCCTTCCCGCAACGCATGCTGCTCACCCTCAAATTCGATGGTCATTTCACCGTCAACGACGAAGATCGCTGCTTGAGCCCTTGCGTCCGGCTCCGGCCGTTCGCTGCCGCCACCTGGCTGGATTTCGACGATATATTGCGCGAAAGTCTCGGAAAAACCTGTCATCGGGCGCGCGATGATCCAGGCTCGCGTGCCCGTCCAGTGCGGCAGCACACTCGTCACGATATCGGACATGACGGTTTTGGGAATGACCGCGTAGGCGGTCTTGAACACCGCCTTGCTCGACAAAAGTTCCGTCTGTCCCGGCAGACCACCCATATCCGAATAATATCTCTTCATTTCAGCCATTCCATTCTGCAACGCATTCGGCGCGGATTCTTAGGGCCGCGCCGAGGTTTAAGCAAATGGTTATTGGCCAGAAAAGACCGGTTGGAAGACCGTCACACCTTCTTGCGCATAGTCGCATAAACGATGTTGTGATTTTCGCCGAAGAACACGTCAGCCTCTATGGAGGAGGGTTCGGCGCTGGCGTTGACGATCCGCCACATATCCGCTTTCGAGCGCAGCAGCAGCGCCCAGTTCATGAAGGTCTCCATATAACCGTCGACAACGATGTCTTCCGAGAAATTGGCGAAGAGGAACATACCGCCGGGCTTCAACATCTCCATGCAGCGGCGGGTCAGTTTGATGGCGACCCTGTCGTTCAGATAATCATATAGACCGGCGGCATAGATCAGATCAAAGCTCCCAAGCTCCTGTGTGCGAAGGACGATATCACGCACGGAGCCATCGATTGCCTCAATACAGGTGCCGTTGAAATCGCGGGCGACGGAACCGACACTCAAGGGGTCCTGATCGAGCGCCACCCAGCGCTTGATTCCACCCTCTTTCAACGCGACGGACGCGTCTGCCTCGCGCAGGTGCCCGGACGCAATGGTCAATATTTCGGTTTCCTTGCCATGCTGCGCCGCGGCCTCGTCAACGAACCTGGTCAACAGATCGCGCCGCTCGCGAACCGCGACAGAGGAACTGGCGTCTTTCGTGTAATTGTAAAGCGCAGTACCAAGCGGGCTGGCCTTATTGACCAGATCCGCAACGCTGGCGTGACCATAAATGAAATCGAGCAACTGCGCGTCGCCGGAATAGCCGCGCGGTTTTTCGAAAGACCAGCGCGTGAACGGATCCTCCAGGAACAAGGCCGAGACCGGGTGATTCTGCACCAAGGGGATCAGTTCAGCCCACACGCTTGAGTGGAGCTTCTCTCTCAAACCATGCAGTGCTCCTGCCGCTCGATGTATTATCTCATGCGCTAAAATACCGTTGTCGAATTGCTGTTGTGCCAATTCGAGAATGAGCGCCGTTTCTGCTTTCGCAATGGCAAACTGCTCATCGAACGTTTCCGTTCTGCGCGCAAAAACCTCTTTTGCGACAGTATCCGGGGTGATCAAACTTGCTCCGTCCAGACTTTTCTTCTTTACCCGCACCACATCAGCCTCCAGTATTAACACATTGTTAACTATACGTTTCTGGGAACTGGAAGGCCACTCGCTTTCGAATTTTCGGCGGTGTAGGGATAGATTAGTAAATTAGCGTATTTTTTTGGTCACACTCACGATGACGGGAGAAAGCAGATACGCAATTTAGTGAAACTTAATGCTGCGAACATATGATGCGTTCTTCCTTTCCTTGGTCTCGGGCTACATCGGCAGAGATCGGCGGAAACCCGCAGTGGGTGCAAAAGCACACGGAAAAGTGGAATAAGCAGTTACTTGATAAAGTAGACGCAACACTATGGGAAAGTGCATGAAGCACACAGTGGGAGAGGTGAGTGGACGGCAAGACTATCGGCGGCCGGACTTCCGGTTTTCTGATGAACTTCTTGCCCTCTACCAGCAGGAAGGTGAGCGCAGCCGCCGCGGTTCCATCCGCCGGGGTCTCTGGACCGCTGTTTTCATCTATCTGTTGTTTGCCGCTTCAGACATCGTTCTGATACCGGACGTCGCCTTCCAGACAATTCTGGCGCGATGGATCGTCGTGTTGTCGTGTCTTCTCACTCTCGAGGTCCAACTAAGCCGGGGTGCCAGCACCGCGGCACTCGATCTTACCTGCGCTGCGGCGCTGGTGATGGGCTATATTGGATGGCTCGTCCCTGCCCTCATGACCGACAAAATCGAAAACATGTCCTATTACATGGTTTTCGGGGCTATCTTCATGATGGGCGCAAATCTCTTCTTCACCTTTCGGTTTCACCTGTCCCTGATATCCTCTGGCATTATCCTCGCCACCTACTTTCTGGCAGCGATGCAGTTTCCGGAGGATTCCTTTTACAAATTCGCCTTCGGTACGTTTTACATTTCCTGTTTTGTCTTCACGTCCTACGTGAACTGGAATCTCAACCGGGAGCGCTACCAGGTCTTCGTCAACGCCCTTGAGGCCAAGGCGCAGCAGAAGGCGGCGGATGAGCGCGGGCAAGCCCTGCTGCGGCTTTCCAACACCGATTCCCTGACCGGCCTGCAAAACCGGCGCGCGATCGACCATCAACTGCGCCTGCTCTGGGATAGTTGGAGCAAGAAGGGAGAAGGCTTCGCCGTCCTCCTGATCGATGTCGACTTCTTCAAGAAGTACAATGACCGTTACGGTCACCAGGAAGGCGACAAATGCCTCATTACCGTTGGCAACGCACTCCAGGACGCGATCAGCGAACACAGGGCCTCTATCGGTCGCTATGGCGGCGAGGAATTTATCGTCCTTGCGCCATTCAAATCCAGGCAGCAAGTGGGCGAGCTTGCCGAGACGATCCGTCATACCGTCGAAAGCCTGTCGCTCGCGCATGACCAGCGCCGCGACGGAACCTTTATCGTCACCGTGAGCATCGGCGCATCCTTCACCCGCGCCAACCCCGATGGAAAGCTGGAAAAGATCATCAACGAGGCCGACCGCGCGCTCTATATCGCCAAGGGCAACGGCCGCAACTGCATGAAACTGTTCGATCCGGCCGATCCGCAAACCAGTGACGAGACCGAGAATATTGCCGCCCTTCTGAAAATTGCTGTCGCGGAGGATCTCGTTTCACTTGTGTATCAGCCGATACTCAATGTTTCGACCAACCAGACCGAGGGCGTCGAGGCGTTAATGCGCCTCCGCTTGTTGGACGGCAGCCCCGTGGCACCCGGCATCTTCATTCCGATAGCCGAGCGGACCGGCACGATTATGGAACTTGGTCTGTGGACCATCAAGGCGGCCTGCAGACAGCTTCTGGCCGATGATCGCGTATCCGTCGTCAGCGTCAACGTTTCGCCGATGCAGTTGAAAAACCCCGGATTCGCCACGTCCGTAGCGGCCATTCTGGTAGAGGCAGGTATCGCCGGAAACCGACTCGCTTTTGAAATCACCGAAGGCGTCGACATGGAAATGCATTCGGACGTGCTTCGCTGCCTGAATGACCTCAAGACGCTCGGTATTAACATCTGGCTGGACGATTTCGGAACCGGTTTTGCCGGCCTTTCATGGCTGCGCATGACAGAATTCGATACCGTGAAAATCGACCGCTCGTTCCTGCACGACAGCATGACCCCGCGCGGACGGGCGATGCTGCAGGATATGATCCGCCTCATTCGCAATCGCGGGCACAAGATCCTGATCGAAGGTGTCGAGACCGAAGAGCAACTGAGACTGGTGCGGCAGATGGAGATTGATTACGCGCAGGGTTACTATATCGGACGCCCGGTCGCTGCGGAGCGCTTGGGCGCGAGCACAACACACTTTCCGCGTCCCATGATGATGCTTCGCCCCGCCTAGCTGATCGCAAGCTGTGGAACCCTATCGCGACAAGATGAATTACTGATAGGCGGGCGGATCGACCGAAAATTCCGCGGCGAGTTCCAGGAAAGCCGCGCGCGTCACAGGGTCGACAGGCGCGCCTTCTCTTTCCCGCTTAGCGGCCACTGCCCACTCCCGGTCACCCGGCGCCATGACCTTGCAGTCTTCGCGCACGGGAGACTCGCGAAGAACTTCAAGATAACGTTTCATGCCGGCATCGAATGTCCCGCGCTCCACGAAAGCTTCCGGCTTCAGCGCAAGAACGAAGGCGCCAAGCCCCCGCGGCGTGGAAAAATCGGGGCCGCCCATCGGCGCTATGTCGAAGCTGAGTTTCATGCCTGAGAGGACGGCGCTGAAAATCTCCACCATCCCCGCAAGCGCAGCACCCTTGAAGCCGAACTCACCGCCTAATGGCGCCAGCATCTCCGCGGCGTTGGGATCGCGGCTGTCAACGCCGTCTCCATCGGAGGCGACTCCTTGGGGTAATTGCTGGCCAAGGCTTCGGTAAAGCAAAACGCGGTTATAGGGCACCGCACTGGTCGCCATGTCCAGCAGCCAGGGCATGTCGTCTTCAACAGGCACGCCGACAGCAATCGGGTTGGTGCCGTGGAAACGCATGGCGCCGTCATGAAGGCGCACGAAACTATCGGAGTTGCAGAACGCAAGGCCGATATATCCCTGTCGAGCGGCTTCCAAGGCATAAGCACCGGCAGGTCCGAAGTGCGACGAGTTCCGGATGGCCACCGCCCCGATGCCGAAGTTTTCCGCCAGCGCCATGGCTCTTTCCATCCCGGCATAGGTGGCACGGGCACCGTGCGCGTTGTCAGCGTCGATAGTTTCAACTGCGCCGAAGCCGGAAACGCGGCTGATCTGTGGCCGCCCATTGAGCCGGCCACCTTCGAGACCGGTGACATAGTGGGCGAGAAGGCGAACGCCGTGGCTGTCCACACCGAGCCTTGTGCCATGCATCATGGCGCGCGTTGCCGCATCGGCCGTCTCGTCATCAGTGCCTGCGGCGAGGAAAACGGCGCGGCAAAACCGCTCCAGTTCGTCCAGCCTTGCAAGAACGGTCGCTTTTTCATTGCCTTGCGCCATGAGGGAATCTCCCAATTCCAGAATAGACGCTGCACAAGCTATTCAAGGGTCGCGGTTTTGCAATGCATTTCCGCGCCTCGAATGCTCGATCAGTCTTCCGATCCCATGGCATCATAAGCAGGCCGTTCACCAACGATGATGGCGCGTTTGCCGACATGGTTAGCGGGTCCGACAATACCTTCCTGCTCCATGCGCTCGACCAGTGACGCGGCGCGATTGTAGCCGACAGATAGGCGGCGCTGGATGTAGGAGGTCGAGCACTTCTTGTCGCGCATTACCACCTTCACGGCTTTTTCGTAGAGGTCGTCGCTGTCGTCTTCGCCCATGGCGGACTTGTCGAAAACCGCTGTTTCCTCCTCCGCCTCTTCGTCGGCCTCATCGGCGTCTTCCGTGACAGTGCCGAGATATTCCGGACGCCCCTGCGTTTTCAGATGCGCAACGACCTTTTCCACTTCCTCATCGGAGACGAAAGGACCGTGAACACGGGCGATACGGCCGCCGCCCATCATGTGTAGCATGTCGCCCTGGCCGAGGAGGTGTTCCGCACCCTGTTCACCAAGGATGGTCCGGCTGTCGATCTTAGATGTCACCTGGAAGGAAATGCGCGTCGGGAAGTTCGCCTTGATCGTGCCGGTGATGACGTCGACCGAAGGACGCTGGGTTGCCATGATGAGGTGAATACCGGCAGCACGGGCCATCTGCGCAAGACGCTGGATCGCACCTTCGATCTCCTTGCCCGCCACCATCATCAGGTCGGCCATCTCATCGACGATGACGACGATATAGGGCATGGCCGTGAGGTCCATTTCCTCCTGCTCGTAGACCGCCTCGCCGGTCGCACGGTCAAAACCGGTCTGGACGTTGCAGAACACCGTCTCAGCCTTGGCGCGGGCGGCTGCTGCCCTTGCGTTGTAGCCGTCGATGTTGCGGACACCAAGACGCGACATCTTGCGATACCGGTCTTCCATTTCGCGCACGGCCCATTTCAGCGCCATGACCGCCTTTTTCGGATCCGTGACCACAGGCGTCAGAAGATGTGGGATGCCGTCATAGACGGAAAGCTCAAGCATCTTTGGATCAACCATGATCAGGCGGCATTCTTCCGGCTTCAGACGATAGAGCAGCGACAAGATCATGGTGTTGATGGCGACCGACTTGCCCGAACCGGTGGTGCCGGCAACAAGCAGGTGCGGCATCTTCGCCAGTTCAGCGATGACAGGTTCGCCACCGATTGTCTTGCCGAGGCAAAGCGCGAGTTTCTGACGCGTCTCGGCATAGTCGGTCGCCTCGATCAGTTCGCGCAGGTAAACAGTCTCACGCACCGGGTTCGGCAGCTCGATGCCGATGACATTACGGCCGGGCACGACGGCGACACGCGCCGACAGTGCCGACATGGAGCGGGCGATATCATCCGAAAGGCCGATGACCCGCGAGGATTTGACGCCAGGCGCCGGCTCGAATTCATAAAGCGTCACAACGGGACCGGGGCGAACATCGATGATCTCACCCTTGATGCCGAAATCCTCAAGAACGCTTTCCAGAAGTCCGGCGCTCTGTTCCAGCGCTTCCGGCGTCATCGTGGTCGTCTGCTGGACGCGCGCCTCCTGCAAGAGGTCGATCGAAGGATACTCATATTCGCCATCTGCGAAAACGGGGGCTTCGCGGAACATCGGCTGTGAGGCCTGAATGGGAGCGCGCGGCGTGAAGCGCGGCTCGACGGCGACTCTCTCGGCCGGCATGACTTGCTCGACAGGCCTTTGCGGCTCGACAACAGTCGCAACTTCCGTAGCTGGCGCCGGCAAGACTTCCTGTTCCGCGACCGGCACGATGGCAGGCGCGACGGACTGGCGAACGCCAATCTCACGGTATAGCCGAATGGCCGAACCGCCCGGCACATTGACAACAGGCGGCTCAGCCGAGAGCACGATAGCGGCGGCCGGGGATGACAAAATGGTGTTCGGCGCAGCGCTGGCAGGTGCCGTGACAACCGAGTTTGCCAGAACCTCGCGCGCGGACGCAACGATGCCCTCGCCGGCACTGCCTGGCAGATCGAGCGTCATCACTTCCCAGAAAAGCTCATCCGGCAGATGGGCGGCGAAAGCTGGAATCACCACCTGCGGCACGGGAGGCAGCATCGCCTCAACAGCCGGCGCAACGGAGGCTGCCTCAACTGGAGAGACCGACGGCTGCGCAGACTTTACTACGGTCGCGTACATATCGCTCGGCACCGGCGTC
>Ga0102589_1000246_pt1 | contig 133474 bp, 93 predicted proteins | sample AraplaMF_Col_mLB_FD_76858 | JGI IMG/M metagenome (GOLD analysis project Ga0102589, IMG submission 76858) | Arabidopsis root microbial communities from the University of North Carolina, USA - plate scrape MF_Col_mLB | ecosystem: Host-associated > Plants > Roots > Endosphere | place: USA...
GTGATGAGTTATTACGTACTTCAATTAAGCAATTATTTATGAATGAAAAAGATCCAATTAAAATTATCCAATATAAAGAAATATACGAAATGTTAGAATCTATTGCTGATAGTGCACAAGATGTAGCTAATACTCTTGAACAAATTATCATGCGTAATGCGTAAGGAGAAATAATATGGAACACTTATTTTTACTTACGGTACTAGTTGTGATTTTTGCATTAGCATTTGATTTTATCAATGGTTTCCATGACACAGCAAATGCAATTGCTACATCAGTATCGACGAAAGCACTTAAGCCTAGAACAGCTATTTTATTAGCTGCTGGTATGAACTTCCTTGGTGCAATTATCTTCACAGGTGTTGCTAAAACGATTACTAATGGAATTGTTGACCCTGTAACAATTGAAGGTACAAATGGATTAGTTGTTGTAATTGCTGCTTTACTTGGCGGAATCTTTTGGAACTTATTAACTTGGTATTACGGAATTCCAAGTAGTTCTTCGCATGCTATTATTGGAGCAGTTGCAGGTGCGGCTATTTCAGCAAAAGGATTTGGAGCATTAGAAGCTGAAGGTTTTATTAAGATTATTCAAGCCTTATTAATTTCTCCAGTTATTGCTATAACTGTTGGTTTTATTGTTATGACAATATTAGCTATGATCTTCAAACGTGCAAATCTTTCTAAAACGAATAAGGGATTTAGGATTGTTCAAATTTTCACTGCTGCATTACAATCGTTCACACATGGTACGAATGATGCACAAAAAGCAATGGGAATTATCATGATTGCTCTAATTGCCTCGAATGAAGTTGCACCAGGTTCAGATGTACCTCTTTGGGTACGTATCGCGTGTGCTACAGCAATGGCTTTAGGTACTTCAGTAGGTGGTTGGAAAATCATTAAAACTGTTGGCGGTAAGATTATGAAGATTCGTCCGATCAACGGGGCAGCAGCTGATTTATCTTCTGCAGCGATTATTTTCACATTTACAGCTTTACATTTACCGGTAAGTACGACACACGTTATTTCTTCATCTATTATGGGTGTTGGTTCAGCTCAACGTGTAAAAGATGTTAACTGGGGCACAGCAAAACGAATGGTGATCACTTGGATTATTACGATTCCAATTTCTGCTACTGTAGCCGCAATTTTTTATCAAATTCTTAACTTGTTTTTATAATAAAAAAGTCGAACGTGATATTACGTTCGACTTTTTATATATACTCTTTTCTTTCTTGGTCTAGTAAACAATATGATTAAAAAGAAGATAATAATAACTCCTGCAATTAATAATGTATTTAAGGTAAAAAATGTAGGTCGGTCATATGATTTTGCAGTTAACAAGTCTGCTTTTTTTATTAATTTATTATCAGACCAAACTTCCACTTTTCCAATTTTTTGATTTTTATGAAACCCATTCTTCTTATAATAATTCGCTAATCCATTAACTTCTATTACTCTAACTTTGTATTCCGTATTTGGATTTTTTGTAGTTAAAAACGATAAGTCTTCACTTATGTTTGTTTCAATGACATCGTCTTTTACTTTTATTTCTTTTTTCCACTCACTTTCTTTCATAACAACCTTTTTATAAATTCGCGGAAAAGCATAAGCATCTAATAATTTAATATCATTTAAATATTGCGGCTTTGATGATCGCAGTAATATATTAATGATTTTTTGACCATCTTTTTGATCAATTTCGATTAGTGTATTTCTAGACGTATTTGTATAACCAGTTTTTCCTGCTAAGAAATACGGGTTTGTAAACATCTTACCTCTATTAAATATATACATATTCATTTGTTTAGAAGTCGTAATATGTGCTTCTTTTGTACCCATGGCTTTAATTATCAAAGGATATTTTAAAGCTTCTTGTGCAATTAAAGCTAGATCATATGCAGTAGTGTAATGCTGATCGTTATGCAAACCATTTGGATTCGTAAAATGAGTTTGGTTAGCCCCGATTTTCTTAGCTCTCTCATTCATCATTTTTACAAATGAATTCATATCCCCCGCAACTGTTTCCCCTATTGCATATGCTAAATCATTTGCACTCAATATCATCATAGTCTTTAATGCCGTATTACGATCAAGTTTTTCTCCTTCAGAAAAAAGAATTTGAGAATTGCTTTTCTCTTCCTGTAAACTTCTTGCTGACATCGTAATTGCTTCATTTTCCTTTAAATGATCCATCATAAGAATTGCAGTCATTACTTTTGTTGTACTCGCTGGAAAATCAGTTATGTTAGCGTTCTTTTCATAAATAACTTCTCCACTATCAGCGAGGATTGTAATCGCTTTATCACTAAATAGATTTATTTCCTGAGCCCTAGCATTTTTTTGAATGGTAAAACAACTTAGTAACAAAATACAGAGACTACACTTTATGACTTTTAATAATCTCAATCTCATCTTTTCTCCCTAAATTCCCCATTAATTTGTATTCATCATCAAGAATGAATTTATTATAACTTTTTCTTTCACTTGACTCAACCTGACTTAAGTAACGTTATTTTAGTAAATACTGTTTAGGAAATTGTCGATTTTGCACACCCTACAAATGTCGAGCAGCAATATATTAAAAATTTAAGGTGTTTTCGTACACAGTGTTGCTATTTAAAAATGCGTTAGTTAATTACAACTCCAAGTCGCTTCCTTTCCGTGAGGCTCGAGCTGTGCCTCCTTGGCAAGCCTGCGGGGTCTCAGCCTTCACGCATCTCCCACAGGAGTCTCGCACCTTCCGTTGTAATCAACTTTTTCATAATAGTTAGTTTAAATTTAAACACTGAACCAAAAGAAATTACCTTATTAAGATATTTCCCGGAAAATCGACAGATTATTGTTTCCTTAATTTATCAATATTCTTCATGCCTTCTCTTTTACTTAATGGTGCTAAATTTGTGTTTTGAATAAAATGTTCAACAGCATCCCTATTTATGTATGAGTACTCTCGTAAAGCCCACCCAATTGCTTTTTGTATGAAAAACTCTTCTGAATGTGACATTATTTGGCAATATCTAAATAGTCTTTCTTGATCAGTTTTATCTTTAAATTTCATCTGACAAAGGATGGCAACTCTATTTAGCCACATATTTTCTGATTGTATCCATTTCTCTGCATATTCTCCAATTAACTCAGGATATTTTAGAAAATGAAAACAAATTAACCTTCCTGCAAGTGTATCAACAGTATCCCACCAAGATTTATCTACCACTAAGCTTTCATAAAATGTAATTCGCTCTTTCTCTGCTTTTTTATATTGGCGATCGAGTAAAGCCAAAGCAATATATTGAAATTCTCTGCCCTCTAAATCCCAAATCTCTCGAATTGTATTCAAGTCAGTTGGATCCCCGTTCATTTTTATAAATTGCTTTGTTAATTGGACTCTCTCAGGTGCTTTAATACCTAAAAATTGAAATTTATGTTTCATATAAGCTTCCATAGCTGGACGATTCAAATCATTTTTATAATCGAGTATATATTTTTCTAAATCCCTCGTATATTTTTCCATTTTAATCTCCATAAACTGTATGTCATCGCTTTCATTCCTTCTATTATAATGCGCTATCATATTGAATGGAAGTTGTTGAAAGCAAAATTGTGTTAATTTTATGAAGATTAGTTTATGATTATTTCAGACGAAAGGAGGGTTAAAATGCAACCAGCAGTTAAAACAAATGTTGTTAGTCAAACTACTATGTATCAAATTTTATTTGCCATTAGTTTAGGTCATTTATTAAATGATTCTATGCAAGCTGTCGTCCCAGCCATTTTTCCAATATTAGAAAAGACAATGAACCTAACCTATACAGAGATTGGTTTCATTGCCTTCGTTCTTAATATGACTTCTTCAGTGATGCAACCCGTATTCGGGATATTTTCTGATCGAAAACCTTCTCCGTTTTTGCTTCCGATTGGTATGGCTTCAAGCTTACTTGGTATGCTTTGTTTAGCATTTGCACCAAATTTAATTTTCGTATTATTATCGGTTTTATTAATCGGGCTTGGTTCTGCTATTTTCCATCCAGAAGGTTCTAAAGTTGCTTATTTAGCTTCTGGATCCAAGAGGGGTTTATCCCAAGCTATTTATCAAGTTGGTGGGAATACGGGCAATTCTCTTGCTCCTATTTTTACCGCATTAATATTTGTACCACTCGGTCAAAAAGGAGCTGCATGGTTTACTATTTTGGCTGGTATTGGTATATGTGTCCTAATTTATGTGTCAATGTGGTATCGAAATAAGTTAAATGAAAACTTTATTCCGCAAAAGAGTAAAACTCAAACCAAAATTGAAGGTACTTCTATTACGAAAGCTGTGAAATTTGCAATTATCCTACTAATTTTTATTACATTTGCACGTTCTTGGTATTCTGCAGGAATCGGTAACTATTATCAATTTTACTTAATTAAAAGCTATGGTTTATCTATTAAAAGCACGCAATTATATTTATTTATATTTATGATTTCTGGTGTAATTGGTACATTTATCGGTGGGACATTAGCTGATCGGTTTGGAAAACGGAATATGATTTTATTTTCTTTAGTCGGGACCTTCCCATTAGCACTATTACTTCCTCATATTTCGTTAATTGCAGTCATTCCAATTTTATTTTTAATCGGAATTATCAGCTCAAGTTCTTTCAGTGTCATCGTAGTGTATGCTCAAGAACTTGTACCTGGTAAAGTAGGGTTAGTTAGTGGATTAATTGTTGGATTAGCGTTTGGTATGGGCGCATTAGGTGCTGTTCTACTAGGTGTCATTGCTGATGCAACAAGCTTGAACTTCGTAATGAATTTATGTAGTTACTTACCATTATTAGGTTTAGTAGCATTTATGCTTCCAAATGATAAAGAGAAAAAAATAGCAAATTAATATACAAAAAAGCTCTTCTGTTAAAGAAGAGCTTTTTTATTTAGACAAAGTCCAAATTTTTTGTATTACCAGCCCCAGAGCAATGTCCAGAGTGTACCAAATACGATTGTTACGGCTACAAATATAGCGTAACCTAAATTCAGATAAAGTACAGACTTATCTTCATTTTCCCCCATATGCATGAAAACAATCAATTGTAATCCACCTTGTAATAATGCAGTTACAATTAAAATGATTAATGAAATACGATAAGGAATGTCTAAAAAATATACGCTTAATGCAATGATTGTTAGCACAAGTGATTGGATGAAGCCAACCACTTGTTGCTTTGGAAATAGAGCACTCATCCAATCAGTCCTTTCACATAAACAAAGCTAAAGATAAAGATCCAAACTACGTCTAAGAAATGCCAGTATAACGAGTAAATAAATGTTTTATTTGCTGTAGTTTCTGTAATTCCTTCACGATATGTCTGAATTAAGATAGCAATACCCCAGAACATACCGAACGTAACGTGCGCACCGTGCGTTCCTAATAAAACAAATAAACTAGATAATGCCCCACTACTTTGAAGAGTTGCCCCTTCATGTACATAAGTGAAAAATTCTGTGATCTCAACTCCAAGGAAGATTGCACCTAATGCTAAAGTAATGATTAAGAAACTCATAAATGCTTTTTTATGGTTTAGTTTAATTGCATTAACAACTAACCCAATTGTAAAACTACTTGTTAATAGTGCGAACGTTTCAATCATCACACCATTCATTTCAAATAATTCTTTTTGTGTCGGTGCAGAACCAGTATTGTTTGCTAATGTTAAATAAACGGCAAATAATGTACCGAATAAAGCAATTTCCGCTCCAAGAAATAACCAAAATCCTAAAATTCGGTTAGAACTTTCTTCACCTAAACTATACAGAGGCTTGCTCTTCATATTGATCACCTCGTAATTTTTTCTCTGTTTCTATTACTTCTTCTTTATGAATGTGGAATCCATGGTCTCGTTGGAATGAACGAGCTATTAAGCAAATCAATATTGGAATTGAGAAGATAATTGTTGGTACCCACCACTCAAATATTAAGAAGAAACCAAAAGCCATAAACGCAGCACCTAAAATAAACGGTATCCCACTATTACTTGGCATGTGAATATCTTTGATCTCACCTTTTAATAAAGATGTACCTTCTTTTTTGCTTTTCCAGAACGGATCTAATGAATCAATTGTTGGAATAACAGCAAAATTATAAGGTGCGATTGGACTACTTGTAGACCATTCTAACGTTCTTGCATTCCAAGGATCTCCGTTTGTTTCTCTTGGTGCATAACGTACACTGTAATAAATATTGTAAACAAGTAAGATAAATCCGATTGCTAATCCAATTGAACCGATTGTAGCAACTAGATTTAATGGACCAAAACCTGACTCTGCACTATAAGTAAACGTACGACGAGTCATACCCTTTAACCCTAATATAAATAATGGGAAGAATGTAACGTTAAAGCTAATTGTAATAAACCAAAACGTAATCTTACCGATTTTTTCATCTAACTTAAATCCAAATACTTTTGGGAACCAATAGTAGAATCCAGCGATTACCGCAAATACAGTACCAGGTATTAATACATAATGGAAATGTGCAACTAGGAACATCGTATTATGATACTGATAATCCGCACTTGCCATTGCAAGCATTACGCCCGTTACCCCACCAATAGTAAAGATTGGTATAAAGGCTAACGCATATAGCATCGGAACAGTAAACTCGATTTTCCCTTTCCTCATTGTGAATAACCAGTTAAATATTTTCACACCCGTAGGTATACTAATTGCCATGGTTGTAATACTAAAGAAACCATTAACCATTGCGCCTTGACCCATTGTATAGAAATGGTGAACCCATACAACGAAGCTTAACGCAGAAATTGCTATCATACTAACAACCATGCTCTTGTATCCATATAGATTTTTTCTAGAGAATGTTGAAATAATTTCACTATAAATACCGAATGCAGGAAGAATTACGATGTATACTTCAGGATGTCCCCAAATCCAGAACAAGTTTGCCCAAAGCATATCCATTCCGCCATTCGCCATCGTAAAGAATTGAGCTCCAAACATACGATCAAACATCATCAAAGCAAGAGCTACTGTTAATACTGGGAATGCGAATAAAATAATTACGTTTGTGATTAAGATACTCCAAGTAAACATCGGCATTTTCATTAATGTCATGCCAGGTGCACGCATTTTTAAGATTGTTACAATAAAGTTAATACCGGTCATTAATGTACCTAAACCAGCTATTTGTAGTGCAATCGCATAATAGTTATTCCCAACGCCAGGGCTAAATTCTTTACCCGCTAATGGGAAATATGCTGTCCAACCTGCATCAGGTGAACCACCGATAATGAAACTTACATTTAATAACATTGCTCCGGCAAAGAATAACCAGAAGCTAACAGCATTTAAATATGGAAATGCTACGTCTCTTGCCCCAATTTGTAGAGGAATCACAATGTTCATTAAACCGATAATGAAAGGCATTGCCATAAAGAGAATCATAATAAGACCATGTGTAGTAAAAATCTCATTATAATGTTGAGCATCTAAAATTTTTAAATCTGGACCCGCAAGTTGAGCTCGCATTAATAATGCATCAACTCCTCCGCGGAATAGCATTAATAGTGCACATAAAATATACATAACACCAATTCGCTTATGATCAACAGTTGTTAACCATTCAGTCCATAAATAACCCCATTTTTTAAATTTGGTTAAACCAATTACAATAGCAAGTGATACTAACACGATACTCACCATTGCTCCATAAATCATTGGTTCACCTGTTACAAAAAAGTGATCCCATTTGAAACCCATTATTTATCCCCCTCCATGTCCATATCCATCTCGTGGTGGTCATGTGTACCACTTTCACTTTCAGATGAACCATGATGATGGCCAGCATTCTCACCTTCTGGAGCTGGTCTAAATTCTAAATGAGTAGAAGTATATGTTTTTCTACCTAAATGTTCTATTTCTAGTAATTTATCAAACTCTTTTTCTGTTAAAGCAGGTGCTGTTTCCTTTACATCAGTAACCCAGCTATTAAATTCATTATCGTTCATTGCTAAAACTTCAAATTCCATTCCAGCAAAACCTTCACCATTAAAGTTACTATTTTTCCCTATGAATGAACCTTCACTAGAAGCAACAAAATTCAATTTTGTAACCATATCACTCATTGCATATTTTTGACCACCTAGTTGTGGTACCCAGAAACTTGTGATTGGTCCGAAAGAATATAAACGGAATTCTACATGTCTGTTTGTAGGAATATTCACATAGTTGACTGTTTCAATCCCTTGTTCTGGATATGAGAAGTGCCATTTCCAGTTTGATGAACTAGCATAAATGACTAGCGTTTTATCATTTTCATGTCCTTTTGGTACTGTTTCTACAGCTGTTGTAGTTTTAACAGTTACGACTGATAAAATAGTTACGATTACGACTGGAATAACTGTCCAAATAATTTCAAGCCACTTACTTCCTTCTTCATGAGGAGGCTCGTAATCTTCTGGTAGTTTACTAGCACGATATTTATTAATTATGACAATAAATAGAATATAAACGACTAATAATACCCCTAACATCATCAACATCGAAAAAATAATTGTATCGGCTTGTGTTTTTGCAACAGGTCCTTTTGGATCAAGAACGGCTATTTTTTCACAAGCACCCATAATGACCGCAATCATCATAACCATGATGCTCATTAGAAATTTTTTCATTTCATTCTTCCTTCCTCTAAATTAAGTAAAAGTTCAAAAACGATTCTAAAATAGAATTCTAATTAAGTATGTTTATAAATTGTCACTGTAATGACAAACAATATCCACAGTTATAGTAAAATACTTTAAATAAAAAAACAAACAATTAATTAGCAATTTGAACTTAAAAAATCAGTGTTCACATTTTAGACAAATTTACATTCATTACAAACCCTCTTAAACCTATATATATCAAGTGTTCAACCCTTATGTTACCTTTTTCACAACGTTCACATTTTAGACAAATATTAGATTCACATTAAATTTTTATTCTAAAATTCAAAAGTATAAAAACAATAAATTAGTATAATATTTAGACAAATTAAAACATGATGAGTTTTCTTCATAATTAAATTAAACATTCTACAAACAAAAAAAAAACGCAGATAATCTGCGTTTTTGTACAGGCAATTAGGGTGAAGAGGAAAATAGATGTCCTAGCACATTTTCCTCTTCTATAGGGTTTGGGGGGCTCTAGGATTGGATCCAAAATTTTAATCCAATCTAAGAACATTTAAAAACAATGGCTTATACTTAAAACTTCTTTATGAAATTAGAATAACATAATTGAAAATGATTATCAATAGCAATTGTGTTTTTTCTTTTATAAACCCACTTTTTTATAGTGGTTGATTTTGTAACATTCAATTAACACACATTGATTACTGAAAAAACCCCAGACTCACGCGTGTAAATTTGGTACGAGCATGAAACTACTAGCACAAAATGCAATATTCATTTAAAGCATTAGCTTTTCATTACTTTTTTTCGTTATAATAAATTCAAAATGAAAGAAAATAAGGAGTATGACTATGCCACAACTATTATTTAGAGGATTTAACGTAGAAGACATTTGCCAAATAAGCAAACCATTAGTAGATGAATTAGCAGAAATATGTGAGTGTGGAGTCGATAACTTTATTCTTGAGTGTATTCATTCTACTTCAATATTCGATGGTAAAGTCATAGAAACTTTCCCTTTTATAGAAGTAAAATGGTTTGAAAGAGGTTTAGAAACAAGAGATCTTTTTTCAGCAGCTATCGCAAAATATATCGATAATTTAAAAATACCTGAATTTGAAATTGCATTTTCTACATTTCGAGAAGACAGTTACTATGTAAACGGAAAAAGATGTTTTGATTAACCGTCTATTATTTTAATATAAAATTATAAGAAACCAGACTGCCTATGTGACTAGTCTGGTTTTTGTGTTTTTACAGAGTTTTTCTAGGCGTTTCACACAATAGACAAGTATCTTTATGGGGTATTTATACTATCCGGACAAACATACAATCTTGGAAAATTAGACAAGTAACTAAGTACCAGTTTGATAAAATTGAATATTAGTATATTAATCGGACAAGTAGGTGTCAAAACAAAACTACCGAGTAAAGAAAGGTGAATAAAAATGAATTTTGAAATTGTAGTGACTGCTTTTGTATTTATCATGACGATGGCAGTCATATTTTGGAGGCCAAAAGGAATGAATGAAGCATGGCCTGCGACAATTGGAGCGTTGATCATTTTAGCAACAGGTATTGTAACTGGTAATGACCTACTTGATATCATTAGTAAAATTGGCGGAGCATCAATTACCATCATTGCGACTATTGTTATGGCGGTAATCTTAGAAAGCTTCGGTTTTTTTCATTGGTCTGCTGCAAGATTAGCAACTTTAGCAAAAGGTTCAGGATACAGACTATATTGGTATATACAATTATTATGTTTTTTGATGACATTACTATTTAATAATGATGGAAGCATTTTAATAACGACTCCTATATTAATCCTTTTATTAAAAAACCTTCGACTGAAACCACATCAACAAATTCCTTATCTACTTAGTGGTGCATTAATTGCTACAGCTTCAAGTGCTCCTATCGGTGTTAGTAATATCGTCAATTTAATTGCATTGAAAATTGTACACATGACACTCTACATGCATACAGCTATGATGTTTGTACCCGCAACTTTAGGTTTACTATTTATGTCTTTTATCATGTATCTAGTCTTAAAACAAAAATTACCTGACAAACTACCAACTTCAACAGATGATATTGAAGAATCATTTTTCATCAAAAATTTTCATCCTCTCAAGGGCAAAATCTCGGTTGAGACAAAAAGAAAACGTACAAAATTTATGTTAAAAGTATTAGCTTTTGTATTTTTGATGAGATGTCTATTATTTGTTGCATCCTTTCTGTCAATCCCAATCGAGCTTGTAGCTGTACTAGGTTCACTCATTCTACTAATTTGGAGATGGTACCATTTACGTACAAACCCAATCGATATTCTAAAAAAGACTCCTTGGCAAATTTTACTATTTGCTTTCTCCATGTACGTCATTATATACGGACTTCACAATGCCGGTTTAACAACATTTTTAGTTAGGATCTGTGAACCGATTGTTAACCAGGGATTATTCCAAGCAAGTTTTATTATGGGTGGCTTAGTTTCATTCTTATCAAATTTATTCAATAATCACCCAGCGCTTATGATTGGCACAATTACCTTAACAGAAATGGGTTTAGATCCAGTTACGTTAAAAACAATCTATCTAGCTAATATAATTGGAAGTGATATGGGCTCATTATTATTACCGATTGGTACACTTGCATCATTAATTTGGATGCATATTCTCAAACAAAATAAAATTAAAGTAAAATGGAAGGATTATATAAGCGTTACAATAATTGTTATCCCTATTACTACACTTGTAACACTGTTTCTATTATTTTATTGGGTACAATTAATCTTCGCACATTAAAAGAATTTCGTTTTTACCTCTAGGAGGAGATTATCGTGAGTGATGTTGCAACATTGCTTGGGGAACAAGTTACAGTAAAATTATCCGGCGACCAAATTTTCGAAGGAATATTAACAGATTTAGGTCAAGATGTATTAGTGATATTTAATGGTATGAAATATTACTACATCCCTTGGATGCACGTTCATATGTTGTATCGAAGACAAAATTTAAAAGAAAAAATTGATGAACCAATTGAACCTTCAATTGGTGAGGAATTAGAATCAATTTCCTATAGAAAGATTTTGACGAATGCGAAAGGAATTTTTTCTGAAATTTATGTGACTGGAAATATTACTTTTCATGGTTATATTATTAGCGTTTTAAGTGATTATCTTGTTTTTTACTCGCCTGTGTTTAAAACAATGTATATCTCCCTTTCCCACTTAAAATGGATCACACCATACAATCATAGAGTCATTCCATATAATCTTTCAAATGAAAGTCTTCCTGTAAACCCCTCAAATACTTCTTTGCATCGTTCTTTTGAAAACCAACTTCGAAAAGAAGAAGGAAAACTTGTCGTATTTGATGGTGGGAGTGACCCAATGAAGATTGGTCTAGTAAATAAAGTTGAAAATAATATCGTCAAACTATTTGTAGCTAGCGGTGAGATAGTCCACTTAAAACTATCCCATATAAAATCGGTACATTTGCCTTAAATGAAAAGAGTCAACTGTAAAGTTGACCTTTTTTTTATGGTTCATTCTTAATAAATTCTTCCCACTCTTCTCGTAAAATACCCATTCGAATAGAATCATAGTATTTCCCATCGTAATATCTACATTTCCTTAATCTTGCTTCTAAGGTCATTCCAAGTTTTTCTCCAACTTTCATCATTCGGTGATTACCAGACCATGTCGTGTATCCTACTCTAACGAGGGGCATTGTATCAAATAAATGATTGATCCAAAGTCGAAATGCCCTTGTTCCTACCCCTCCACTCCAATAATCCGAATCATATATCCCTATCCCCATTTCTAGCCAATTGGATGGTTTATGCTCCCAATAATAACTAACAGTACCAATTACTTTTTCATCAATTACAATAGCCCATTTAGCGTCTTGATTCAGCTCGTCAGACCTTTTTGAATAATATTCATTATATGTTTTTGCCCTATGCTCGAAATATGGAGCATCCCACTTTTTCCATTCAGGTGAAGTTTCTTTATACATTAATTCCCAAAGTCTCTTTAAATCTTTTTCTACGATTGGACGAATAACTAGATTTTTGTCTGTATACATTTAAACGTTCTCCTTTGTCTTAAAAACCTTTAAGCACATTTTGAATCTGATTCTCATATGATTCTTTATAGATTAAAAAAAAATTAGTTTTTTTAATTTAGAATTTTCTAATTATGTAAATGTAATAGATGATCCTAACCCGATTCAAGCTAAATATGATTAAACTTTAAGTGTAGTAACCTATTAAACAAAAAATATGATTCATTATGAATTTATTTGCTTTACAAAGTCATAAAGAACAATTAAAATTTCATTAAACATAAAAAAGTTTCCTTAACGCAACTTTTTACGCATGTTTTTTACTTAAGTGAATATATTCTTCATATCTACATTAATTTTAATGGACAAATTTTTTTACTCAAAAAGTTGCATCAGTGCAAAATAGATAGACGAGGTAAAAAAAAAAGGGGGATTTAATAGTGAATAAAGCATTAGTAATAAAAGATCTATACGTTTCCTACCAAGGAAATCAAGTTATTCAAAATGTTTCTTTCGAAGTTGAAAAAGGAAAATTAGTAGGAATTATCGGTCCAAATGGTGCTGGAAAATCTACATTAATGAAAGCAATTCTTGAATTAATTCCTAGAGATACTGGGATTATTAGCATTTTTGGGCAGTCGATTCGCAATTTTAGAAAATTTGTTGCATATGTACCACAAAGAAGCGATATTGATTGGGATTTTCCAATCACAGTATTAGATGTTGTTTTATTAGGCACTTATCCTAATTTAGGATTTTTTAAGAAACTTAAGAAAGAAGATAAAGATTGGGCTGTTGAATGCTTAAAAAAAGTTGGCATGGAAAGTTTTAAAAATCGCCAAATAGGTGAACTTTCAGGTGGTCAACAGCAAAGAGTATTCTTAGCAAGAGCATTAGCACAAAATACTGACATCTTATTTTTGGATGAACCATTTGTTGGGATTGATATGTCTAGTGAAGAAACAATTATCAAAATTTTAAAAGAACTTAGAAATTCGGGGAAAACGATTATTGTCGTACACCACGATTTAAGTAAAGCAGAAATGTATTTTGATGATTTATTATTACTGAATCGAAGTCTAGTAGAATATGGAACTGTAAATGAAGTACTAAATCCAGAAGTCATTTCAAAAGCATATTCTAATCAGACATTTTATGTTAAAGAAAGGGCAAAGGTAAGTTTATCATGAGTGTATTAAATTTTATTGAAGCCATCATGCAATATGATTTCTTACAAAAGGCTTTACTTACATCGGTTATTGTAGGGATTATTTGTGGAGTAATTGGATGTTTTATCGTCCTACGTGGGATGGCATTAATTGGGGATGCAATATCTCATGCAGTATTACCAGGCGTAGCAATTTCTTATATGCTTGGATTTAACTTCTTTATCGGAGCTGTTGCAACTGGTTTACTAACGGCAATAGGTATAGGATTTGTTAGTCAAAACAGTCGAATTAAACATGATATGGCAATTGGGATAATGTTTACGTCAGTGTTTGCTGTTGGGATCATACTCGTCACATTTATGAAGAGTAGTGCAGACCTGTATCACATTTTATTTGGTAATGTACTATCTGTTCGTTCGTCCGATATGTGGATTACGATTTGTATCGGAATCGTTGTCGTTAGTCTTGTTTACTTATTTTATAAGGAATTACTTGTTTCAACATTTGATCCAACAATGGCTCAAAGTTATGGCCTGCCGATCAAATGGATTCAATATGGTTTAATGGTCATTCTTACATTAGTTACAGTTGCATCACTACAAACAGTTGGAATCATCTTAGTTGTTGCGATGTTAATTACACCCGCTGCAACCGCCTATCTATTAACAAATCGACTTTGGGTCATGATTTACCTTTCAGCTTCAATCGGTGTAATTTGTTCAGTCATTGGACTTTACTTTAGTTTTACCTACAATTTGGCATCTGGTGCAACAATTGTACTTGTAGCAGCATTTTTATTTGCAATGGCATTCTTCTTCTCTCCTTCACAAGGATTAATTTGGAAGCTAATGAAAGCAAGAAAAAATAAAACAAATTTATCGATGGATAAGTAATCAAAAAGGAGGAATCATTCTTGAAAATTAAAAAAATATTATTACCACTACTTCTAATTTTCCTTCTAGCATTTACGGCTTGCGGAAAGGACACAAATAACGGTAAGGAAAAACTACAAGTTGTGACTACTTATTCAATTATTTATGACATTGTCAAAAATATTGGTGGAGACAAGGTTGAGATTCATAGCTTAGCACCAGTCGGTTCTAATCCTCATGAATATGATCCACTTCCTAAGGATTTAATGAAAACAACCGATGCTGATATCGTATTTTATAATGGGTTAAATTTAGAAGAAGGCAATTCATGGTTTAAAAAACTATTAAAAAGCTCAAATAAATCTGATAAGAATTCACCAGTTTATATGGTTAGTAAAAACGTAACACCTATTTACTTAGAATCAAATGGACTTGAAGGAGAAACTGATCCACATGCTTGGCTAGATATTCAAAATGGAATCATCTATGCCAAAAATATACGCGATGGTTTAATGAAAGAAGACCCGAAGAATAAAGACTACTATCAAACAAATGCAGACGAATATATTGCAAAGCTTGAAAAACTTCATTCTGAAACAATTACAGCATTAAGTAAAATTCCTGAGGAAAAAAGATTCCTCATTACAAGTGAAGGAGCTTTCAAATATTTTAGTAAAGCATACAATTTACAGTCTGGTTATATTTGGGAGATCAATTCTGAAGGGCAAGGTACTCCTAGCCAAATAAAAAATGTAGTAGATTTAATCAACGCTAAAAAAGTTCCTGTATTGTTTGTGGAAACAAGTGTCGACCCAAGAAGTATGGAAACAGTTTCTAGAGAAACTGGTGCGCCAATCGTAGGTACAGTTTTTACTGATTCATTAGGTAAACCCGGTGAAGAAGGCGACACTTATTATAAAATGATGGAATGGAACACAAAAACAATTATTGACGCGTTAAACAAATAAAAATAAACCCCAAGCTAAATGCTTGGGGTTTTGCTATGAATCTAAAACCTAATTATCTATCATTTATTAACAGTTATATTTCCATTAGATGTTTTTAAAAATAATTGATTCGCACCTTCGCCTAATTTGACTGTTTGTTTTCGGTTTTCTTCTTCATTTTTATTAGATTTCCAACCTATATTCCCTTCAAATGAACCGTCTTCTTTTTCAGCCTTTATCGTAACATCCTGTTGATCCTTCATATTTATTTGAATATTACCATCTTCTGAGGTAACCTGACTATTACCAATTAAATTAGCTTCATCTATTGTAATTGAACCGTTACTTGTTTGCGCATATATCTCACCAATAAAATCGTCTATATCTATATTTCCGTCCTCTGTCTTAATTTTACTTCGATCTTTTAAGTTTGCTTGACTAAGCGTGATTGTACCTTGACTTGAAGTCATGTCAATTGATCCAACAATATTCACTATTGAAACATTACCATCTTCTGTCGTAACTTGACTATCTTCTGTTACATTTGCTTTATTTACTGAAATTGATCCATTTGCTACTTTTACATCTAGTTTGCCTTTAATGTCTTCAATATCAACAACTCCATCATCTGCAGTTATTTTACTATTATCACTTAACTCCGCATTTCGTATAGAAATTGATCCATTATTTGCATTAGCAATTAAGTAACCAGAAATGTCTTCTATTTTCATTTCTCCATCATCAATTTCAACTTCTGTTTTATTTGATTTATGTTGTATATCAAGCGAACCATTATCGACGTTTATCTTTGTACTAATGTTTTTCGGAAGTTCTATGTTTAATTCAGCCTCCGAATCATGAAAAGTTATCAAAGTATACTTTTCTTCCTTACATTTTATATATAATTTTTGTCCGATTGTTTTAATAGAGAAGTAATCTGCAAGTTGACTATTCTGATCCTTTTTATTGTCAGTTGGTATTCTCATATTACCGTTTACTTTTAAGACTTGTGAATTTGTACCAACTACATTTACTTTTCCATCTGGTGCGTCAATGATGATTTCATTTATTTCATTTGAAATATTTTGCTCTTCATTTATATCAACAGTTGTTGAGTTTACTTGAATTCCTAGTTGCTTAATTGCAATATGACCGAAATTAAAAGCAATTGATGCAAACATAACGAACATTAATAAAATGATACTAAACCAACTAAATCTAAGTGATTCTTCTTTTCTAATTAAATGAAAGACTAAAATCTCGATACCTAATAAAATACAAGCGATCGGCCATGCGTTGAGTAGTATTTTTGTATAAGGAAGAGAAATAAAATTCTGAAGAAAATAAAGTAACCCAATTGCAATTAATAGGACTCCAGCAGTTAAAGAGCCGATTTTCCAATTCCTCATACTTCCTCCTTAGGTTTTCCAATTAAAATTCTGATTCCGATGATGACAAATACTGCACTCACAATGATTTTATATAAAATATTAAAATCTATACTAAGTTGTAAATAATCAGCTGAGTTTTCCAATAACGATAAGCCACCAAAACCGATAAAGATCCAAGCAATCACAGCTTTATTAACTCTTATTAAATTTTGTTTGAATACAGGTTCATCAATTAGCACTTCATTTTCACGATATTTACTATGATATTGTAGCGCATCAAAATAACTATAAAACACAATGATTGGAATAAAGAATGCAAACATCTCAACCATATGTGTCATAAAAATAGCTCCAAATAAAAGTAGCATGAATTGCAATCCACGTTGCATTAATCCTAAATAGAAATGTCCTAGTCCAGGTATAAAGGATAAAATATAAACCCCCATTTTACGTTTTTTCAAAGTTCTTTCCTCCATTATTTACTCATTCCTTTCCAAAATTTTGATATAGTAAAATTCAATTTCATTTTTTCACTTTTTTCTAATAAGTTAGATGTTTGTTCAATTGTTTGAACGACTTGTTGATTAGATTTAGTAATTTGTTTTTCTAACTGAAAATGGAAAAACAAAAACGTTGCCGCTGCTGCAAGAGATAAATGAACTAGTCGTACTAATTTAGAATTTGAATGTGTTTTTTGATGTGGTTTTGAATGTTTCTCTGTCTTTATTTCTTCTGTTTTCATCATAATTTCATCAAGCAATCCATCTGAAAGCACTAAATTTGTCGGGTTCATCCATTCTTCATGAAGCTCGCCAAGTAGGATTAATTCATTTTGACATGCCGAGCAGCTCTCTAAATGCTGTTCAAGAAGTTGAGATTCTTTGTTTGATAACTCCTTTAATTGATAAGAAATAATTTGGTCAGTCGTTAAATGTTTCAAATAATCCCTCCTCTATGCTTGTCTTTTATTAAACGTTTGGCTCGATATAAACGAGATTCAACTGTTTTCACTGCAACATTTAATTTCATCGAAATCTCACTATATGAAAGTTCATCAAAATAATATAACTTTAATACATCTCGATAAGCTGGTGGCAATTCTATTAAATATGAATGAATTAGTTCTTTATCTAGATTTTTTAATAACGCTTCTTCTGGCGATAAACTATTTGTTTCAGGTAAAGATGCGATAAGATCCTCTGGTTCTTGTTCGAGTTGCCTATCTTGTCTTCGTTTATAATCAATCGCTTTGTTCATTGTTATTCGATATATCCAAGTTGAAAAACTAGAATCTCCGTTAAAGTTTCCAAGGGAACGATACAATTGAAGAAAGACTTCCTGCGAGATATCTTCTGCGTCTTTTCGATTATTTGTAACTTTTAAGGCAACTGCTAACACACGAGACTGGTACCTCAGGATTAGTTCTCTAAATTGTTGTTGATTGCCTTTTAAAATACTATCTATTAATTGCTCATCTGACTCCACTTGTATCACCTCTTTTCCTCTTCATAACATTAGACGAAGCTTTTTTTGAAAACCCTGCAAAAAAAATAAACTTTTATATTTTTTTTGAGATTGCTTTAGTAATGCATGATAAATAGAGTTTTATTCGATAAAAAAAGAAAAATCTATTTTGAATGAAACAAGTCAAAATAGATTTTCCAATTGATTTAAATTCTTTCTGATTCTATTTTATTTATGAACGGGCTCCACAAAATGTAAATCCTTTATATAAGTTCTCATGTGTGATTTGATTTTCTTATATCTTCCCTCTCCATATACAAGGTGGGATTCACTTATATTTTGTAACGGTAATATTTTAAAGTTTTGATTTTTGTAGTAATAATTATAGGTTGGTGTAAAACCTGGATTAGATAATTCTATTTTTTCAATATCTTTAAATGTAGTTTTCACGACTTCGATTGAAGCGATCCCACCTATTAATTCATATAATTCATCCTGTGCTGATAAAAAATTACCTAAAGAATATAATACAAAAGCTTTATTACCTGTTTTACCTGTTACCCAAGCTGGTGGTTGTAAAACATGCGTATGATTTCCGATTATGATTTGAACGCCCATATCCGCTAATTCCTTCGCTAGTTCCTTCTGGAATTGATTTGGTAATCGTTCATATTCATTTCCCCAATGCATCGAGACGACAACAACATCTGATATTGCTTTCGCTCTTTGAACATCCTGATGAATTTTCTTCTTATCAATCAAATTCACTAAATAATCCTTCCCTCTTGGAACTGGGATTCCATTTGTCCCGTAAGTATAAGAAAGAAAAGCAAAACGAATATTATTTTTTGTTAAAGTTCTAATCTTTTCGTGATCTGCTTTTGACTTATAAACTCCAGTATACGGCATTTGAATTTGATCCAAATGAGAAATTGCACTTTTAATCGCTACTTCTCCACGATCAAGTGAGTGATTATTGGCAAGTGTCACAATATCTACACCTGCAGCTTTTAACGCATCACCAACTTCATAAGGACTATTAAAGGATGGATACGTAGATAAACCTAATTTTTTCCCACCAATCATTGTTTCTTGGTTTGCAACAAGAATATCTGGTTCTTGCATTGTCGCACTAACCTCACTGAACATTTTATCAAAATTATATGAACCATCTGCTTGTTCTGCATCTTCATAAACTTCATTATGAATCAGTATATCGCCTATTGCTCCAATCGTAGCTTTTGTTACAATCGGTTTTTCATTTTCAGGCTTTTGCACAATAGTTGGTGTTTTTTTAATCTCTTTTTCTTTGTAAATTGTTTTGTTCTGAATTGGCTGGTTCGAAAAATATTCTTTCTTTATATAAATGAGGATAAAAAGTAACAAAGCGCTCATAAGAAGTAATTTTTTCAAGATGATTCTCCTAATTTAAGTAGATTCTTTTGTTTTTACTAGACTCTTTTCTATTAAGTTGTAGATTTATAGTTTCTTTATTTCATACTCACCTCTTATTATCGACTCTCTTATATTTTTCGTAAAGCTATTAATTTTAAAAAAAACGATGAATCACACAAAAAAAGTCACCCATTTGAAATGAGTGACTGTGAAGTTTATTATACTTTAAAGGTTTTAACTGTATCTTGTAACTCTTCTGCCATTTTACTTAGAATATCTGCTGAAGCAGACATTTCTTCCATAGAAGCGTTTTGTTGCTCTGCAGCAGCTGCCACACTTTGTGACTGACCTGAAGCCTCTGCTGAAATTTCTGAAGTTCTTTCTACTATACTAATGATACTGTGGGAACTTGCATTAATTTGCTCAAATATAGCAGATACTTCCTGAGTCTGTGCTGAAACTTCTTCAATCATTTTAACGATATGATTAAAGTTTTCTCCAGATTCAGATACAAGATCAATACCGTTTTTAATTTCAATTGAACCTTCATTCATTGAAGTAATTACTTTTTTGACTTCATTTTGGATAAATCCTACTAAACCAGAAATTTGTCCTGCTGCTGATCTAGATTGTTCAGCTAATTTTTTAACTTCATCTGCAACAACAGCAAATCCTTTGCCTTGTTCGCCAGCTCTAGCAGCTTCGATTGCAGCATTTAACGCTAATAAATTTGTTTGCTCAGCAATTTCCGTGATGATTGTAACAATTTTACCAATCTCATCTGACTTTTCACCAAGTGAATTAACAATATTTGAGGTGTTATTCACCGTATCATGAATCATGTTCATCTGATTAACTGTTTTTACTAAAACTTTATTTCCATAAACTGCTTTTTCAGATGTAGAAAGCGAATTTTCTGCTACTGTTTGAATTGACGAAGCAGCTTGTTCCATTCCTGTTGAAATTTCTTTTACAACTGTGAAAGCTTCTAAACTACTTTTTTCTTGTTGTTCAGCACCTTCTGCAATGTTTATGATTGAGCTTGTAATTTGTTCAGATGCCCTACTTGTTTCTTCTGCACTTGCAGACAATTCCTCTGATGTTGAAGCAACTAACTGTGAATTATAAACGACACTCTCAATTAGTTCTTTTAAATTAGATGTCATCGTATTAACATTACTTGCTAATTCACCAATTTCATCTTTATTTTTAATCTCTAATGGCTCCAATACAAGATTACCCTCAGCAACTTCCTTCACTTGCATTGATAATTTTGTTAAAGGTTTTCTAATACTTCTAATTAAGACAACTGCAATTAAAATTGTCAGAACAAACGCAACGATCACACTGATTAAAGTTGTGTAAGTAACATTTGTAAATTCTTTATTACTGTCTTCATTAATTTGCTTACCTTGTTTTTGGTGCATTTTAATCAATGAATCCAAATCAGTATGCATTTTATCAAATAGAGCAGTACCACTAAATGATGTCAGAACAGCATTTTTTGTATTCATTTTATTACTTAACTCAAGAATTTCTGCATTCTTTTCTACAAAATCATTCCATTCAGTATGTAGTTTTTCATATAATGCTTTTTCTTCTTTTGTTACTAGTAATTTTTTATAATCTGAGAACGCCTTATCAATCAAAGTATACTGGCCTTCCAATTCATACTCATATTTTCTTTTATATGACTCATCATCACTTAACATGTGCTTTTGAGTCGTACTTAAAATATGTTCTGCAATATAATTGATTTCACCAATTGACTCTACCTTTGGTAAAACTTCTTCACTTACTTCTTTTGTATTATTATTGAGTCTAAACGTACTTGTAATTGAAAAAGCACTAAGCGTTAAAATAATAACTAATACTAGAATAAACGAAAATATTAGTTTTCTACCAATCGTCCATTTCATCCATACTTCCCCCTAATTACAAAAATATCTATCTACTTTTACATTTAAATGTATCGGCGAATATTCAAAAAATTAAAGTAATAATCTTAGAATAACAATTAACTGTTAATTTAGAATTTTTAAAACTAATATTGTATAGAATTTTCTAACTTTTAAATAAAACTACTAGGCTTCCATTATTATTCAAATATAAACTTTTTCTTTAAATTGTTATTAAATAAAATCTAGTTATCACAGCTAAAATTTTTGCTTTTTTATTGTAGTTATAATGATATTTAGAAAGCTCATGGGGTACTGATTATCGACTTTTATGGATGAGAAAGCGAGCACCTGCAGTGGAATTCAACACGCTTCTTATATTTAGGCTTTTTTAAAAGGCATCTTAAAAGACTGTATTTTATTTATCTTCTTTTTCCCATTGGCTTCTTAAAATACTGAATGCTTTCCTAGAAGTTGAATGGAACAGAAGGTGCTCGACTCCTATGGGAAATGCGGGAAAGGTGAGACCCCACAGGCGCATAAAAAAGGAAGGCATGCTAAAACCACGACGTCCTTTCGTAACGCATGCATGACCCACGTCGTGTGGGCCCAGGAGGCTCAGCGCCCACCCCATGGAAAGCGAGCACCTGCAGTGGAATTTAACTCTCTTCTTTTTCAATGGCTTCTTAAAAGACTTTATGTTTTTCAGCTCTCTTCTTTTACAAAGCCTTTATAACAAATTGAAAGCTTTCCAAGAAGTTAAATGGAACGGAAGGTGCTCGACTCCTATGGGAAATGCGGGAAAGGTGAGACCCCACAGGCGCATAAAAAAGGAAGGCATGCTAAAACCACGACGTCCTGTCGTAACGCATGCATGACCCACGTCGTGTGGGCCCAGGAGGCTCACCTCTCGCCCCATGGAAAGCGAGCACCTGCAGTGGAATTTAACTCTCTTCTTTTTCAATGGCTTCTTAAAAGACTTTATGTTTTTCAGCTCTCTTCTTTTACAAAGTCTTTATAACAAATTGAAAGCTTTCCAAGAAGTTAAATGGAACGGAAGGTGCTCGACTCCTATGGGAAATGCGGGAAAGGTGAGACCCCACAGGCGCGAATGCGCCGAGGAGGCTCACCTATCGCCCCATGGAAAGCGAGCACCTGCAGTGGAATTTAACACTCTTTTTTTATTAAGAGATTTTTTTAAAGTCATCTTAAAAGACTGTATTTTATTCATCTCTCCTCTTTCCCATTGGCTTCTTAAAAGACTTTATGTTTTTCAGCTCTCTTCTTTTACAAAGTCTTTATAAAATATTGAACGCTTTCCAAGAAGTTAAATGGAACGGAAGGTGCTCGACTCCTATGGGAAATGTGGGACAGCTGTGACCCCGCAGGCGCGTCTGCGCCGAGGAGGCTCAGCGCCCACCCCATGGAAAGCGAGCACCTGCAGTGGAATTTAACATACTTCTTTCCCCAGACAGCCCCATAAAAACAAAAAAAAGAGCCTACAATAGACTCTAAAAACCATTACTCATGTCTTTTAAGATAAGTAGCTGTATGTTTATCGCCTTGAAGTCCTTCAATTTCCCTAACTTCCTCCAAGCTTTTTACAAAATGCCCAGAACAGCTTTGACATAACGAAACACCATCAGTCAAATTCTCACCACATTTTGGACATGGTAATCCAATATTCGGAAAATGCCTCTGCATTATTTTCCCGTCTCTAACCCACTCGTAAATCCACTCTTCATTCACAAGTGTAGCATTCAAAACTTGCACGATTGTCGCAGTACGATTTTCTCTTTTTCTTAAATAGTCTAATACAATCTCCAACCAAGCATTGTCTATCTTCTGACATTTTTGACATAATTTACTTTTACCATTTTGAACCGTTAAGGAAAAGCATCTTGCACAATTAATAGGGTTGTTCATATGATCTTCGCTCCAATAAAAGTTTTACAAATACAATTATTTTATAAAAAACAAAACTGGAAGATTACTTAACAGAATTAACTTTTATGCGATTTGAAATGTGTGAATTGATTCTTCAATAAACTTCCAATCCTCAGAATGAATCAATATTATTATCGGTAAGAAATTCCAATTATTTTACCAATATAAAATGTACAACTTTTATGAAATATTTTCAATCTTTTTAATATATCGCTCATATTCCAACATTATAAATGTATTTTGGAAGACGGTTCCACCTCATATGAAATATTAATTAAATAGACTACCTTTCAAAATACCTATACAATATATTTAGAAAGTAAAATTGGAATATTTTGTATAATCGACAGTACTGTATTGAAGATCCAATAAAGAAGATAAAAAGGAGAATATCATGAACATTTCAGAAAAATTATCGCAGCTAAAAAGTGAAATAGGTAAAGTAATCATCGGTAAAGATGAAGTTGTAGAAATGGTATTTATTGCACTCATTAATGATGGACATATTTTACTAGAAAGTGTTCCAGGTACTGGTAAAACTCAATTAGCAAAGAGCTTTGCTAAAACGATCAACGGATTATTTAAGAGAATTCAATTCACACCCGATTTATTGCCTAGTGATGTTACAGGGATACAATTCTTTCATCCAAAGCATCAAGAATTCCAGCTTAGAATAGGACCTGTTATGACAAATATATTATTAGCAGATGAAATTAACCGTGCTACCCCTAGAACTCAATCAAGTCTACTCGAAGTGATGGAAGAACGCCAAGTTACAATTGATGGAGAAACGATTTCACTTCCTACACCCTTTATTGTCATTGCAACACAAAATCCTATTGAATCTCAACAAGGTACCTTCGCATTACCAGAAGCGCAAATGGACCGTTTCTTCATGCAATTAAAACTAGATTATCCAACTTTTGAAGAAGAAAAGAAAATGATGCAAACACATCGAACAAGCTCTCCATTTTCTAGTTTGGATCAAATTTTTACGATTGATGAAATCACTCAAATCAAAGAGGAAGTAAAAAATATCATTATTTCCGATGAGGTCGAAGATTACATTTTAAGTATTGTTCATGAAACGCGTCAACATGAGGATATACAAATGGGTGTTAGTCCCCGTGGAACACTTGCATTGATGAGATGCGCACAAGGTCGAGCATTTGTAAATAATAGAAACTATGTAACTCCACAAGATGTAAAGGATGTTGCAGTTTATATGTTGGCGCACCGCTTAGTATTAACGTTGGAAGGCTCTTTGAAAAAGAATAATTTTCAGGTGTTGGATTCTATTTTAAAAAATGTAGCTGTACCTGTTGAAGCCGGAGCGAATAAATAATGAATTGGAAAAAGGAAGTCTTTGGAAGAAGTTCATTAGATGGATTATCTGTAATTGGTATCTTCTTTCTGATTATCAATTTCTATCAATCTTCTTATTTATTAATGTTTTTAGGTACTCTATTAATTGTAATGAGTTGGATGGGTAAATATTATTTACAGCATGTTTCAGATCAACTTATTATTGAGAATCATAAGGAATCAATCAAAGTATCTGTTGGAGAAGAGTTTAAACTTCCACTTACATTCACTCAGCATAGTAGACTTCCAATCATACATGCAACTCTTCGGATCAAACTAGAACCAATTATAGAAGGTCCAAATTTACAGTCGAACTCAAACTCTGATAAAAGAGATTTAGAGTTGTCAATTCCTTTTCAAATTAAGGGGAAAGAAAGTGTACAAGTTTCACTTCCGCTTACCGCTATAAAGAGAGGCGTTACTAGAGTGAAGTCACTGGAAATCACTGTTACGAATTTCTTTGGCATAGGTTATGTAGAACTTTTATATACCCCTTTTTTACATCAAGAAATTGTCATATATCCTACATTAATACCGGTTCCTAATATAGAACAATTAATCGCTACAAAATCATTTGGTTACTTTCCTTCCTCTTCAAGTATGTTTGAGGATGTGTTATCACCAATTGGGACTAGAGACTATGTTTATTCTGATCCTTTTCAACGGATCCATTGGAAACAAAGTGCAAAAGCTCAATCTTTACAAACAAAGGTATTTGAGAAAACTGCTGAATACTCATGGACTTTCATTATTAATTTACGTGATATAGACTTACCGAATTATCGAATGAGCGTGATTGAAAATCTTGATTCGATTGCTAGTAATATTGCTTATATGGTTAGGTATGCTGCTTCGAAGAATATTGATTATGAAATTGTTCTTAATTTGAACATGGAAAGTGGCGTTCCCGTTTATCACTTACCTGTTGGTGGCGGAATCACTCAATTAGGAAGAACCTTTGAAATACTTGCTCGTATAAATCGTGAACGAAGTACTCAACCGATTTCGAAACTATTATATTTTGTAGAGAAACAACAACTTAATTCACCTGTCGTTATCTTATGTGGTCCATTTGGAAGTGAAGGTAATCGATATTTCGCACAAATGCAAAAAAGAGGACAAAAAGTGTATTATCTTCAGGATGATTTGCAACATCCTTCAATCGTGTCACTTTGACGATCGTTTTAGTTTTATTTCAAGTTAGAGGAAAATGAGAGGGACATTATGATTAAACGGTTACTTCCTAATTATTATTTTTCATTAGAATGCTTATATGTGTATTTTCTTTTATGCATATTTAATTTTTCATCAAATCAACTTCCACCTTTATTTGGTTTCCTTGGTGTATGTTTGGTAGGAAATATCAGTTTATTCTTCGTTCTAAAGCAGAAACAAATAACGCAATTCATTCCTTTCTTCACTGGAATTGTTGCGGGTGGAATCGGATATGTTCTCGGATTAAATCAGATGACAGCTATTATATGTGCTAGCTTTCTCTTTTTTCGATTGAAAACATTCTTAATAGATTCGTCGCTTTGGATAGAAGAACGAGATAAATTTCAAATTCTATTCTATTGTAGTGGTCTAGTCATACTATTCATTGGTTGGATTGAAAATTATTCATATATGAATGTGCTATATGGGATTACGATTGGGTTTACAATCCTATTTAGCTTTGGTCGTTTTTTGCAGCAAGCTGTTCATAAAAATACTTTAAAAAATGTTCATGGCTTATTCGGAGCTCTTTCGATTGCGGTAATTTTAGCTGCATTTGTGACAGTTTTTATTCCTACTTTGAAATGGGGAATTTTTAAATTACTCGATGGTTTGATCAATGTTATAGGGTTTATAGCATCCCCTTTATTCAACCTAGTTGAAAAAATTCAACTTCAACCTAAACTAAAGGAAGATGAAGAAGAGTTAAGCCAAAAACTAGATAAAATACCACTGCCACAAAAAGATAATAGCTTCTTATCTGACATACCATCTTGGTCTTGGCTGATTATTTTCATTTTAATCTGTATCATGATTGGCATTTATTTATATAAGTTTAAATTCATAAAAGTTGAGCAAAATTTTCAACAATCATCTCTAGAAATTGAGCAAATTTCATTTAAAGAAAATATAAAAGTAAAAAGACGTTTTTTCAATTATTCTGCCCCATCAGAGCATATTCGCAAATTAATATTCCAGCTTCAGAAATTTGCACTCAAACACGATCTTGGTAGGTATGAACACGAGACTATAAATGAATGGTTTCAACGTGCTGAGTTTCAAGAACATCAAGACCTATTACATGCATATGAGCAAGTTCGATATGGCGATGGGATTTTAGCGCATAATGAAAAATATTATGAAAAAGAATTTCAAACCTTAAAACAAGTTATAAAAGACAGAACTAAGGATAAAAACAAGAAAAGATAAAAAATAAACAAGGGTTAGAAGTTTCATAACTTTTAACCCTTGTTTTTTATACTAAAAATATTTTGTTGAGATTGTATACTTACTAATTTTTTCAATGTCTGGTTCATATCCAATTCCAGGTGAGGTTGGAACCTTGATGACGCCTTTTTCTACTGTTACTTCAGGTTTAATGATATCTTCTGCCCAGTATAGTGAAGACGCGGCTGTATCGCCAGGTAAGACAAAGTTTGGTAAAGAGGTAATTGCAATATTATGTGCTCTTCCAATACCAGATTCTAGCATCCCACCGCACCATAAAGGTATGCCATTCTGTAGGCATAAATCATGAATTTTCTTAGCTTGCGTTAAACCGCCTACTCGTCCAACCTTTATATTAATAATTTTACAGCTTCCTAGTTTTAATGCTTTGCGTGCATCCTCTAATGAATGGATGCTTTCATCAAGACAGATCGCTGTTTCCATTCTATGTTGAAGTTCAGCATGATCGATAATGTCATTATAAGCTAATGGTTGTTCAATCATCATTAAATTGTATTGATCTAATTGAGCTAGATGCTCAAGGTCATGTAAAGTATATGCCGAGTTTGCATCAGCCATTAAAGGAATATCCGGATAGACTTTACGTACTGTATCTATTAATTCAACATCCCAACCTGGCTTTATTTTTAGTTTAAACCGCTTATAGCCTTCTTCTAAACGAGATTGTATGATACTTAACGTTGCATCTATGCTATCTTGAATCCCAATACTGACTCCAACTTCAATTTCTTGCTTTGTTCCACCTAGTGCTTCTGAAAGTGACATATTTTCTTGCTTAGCATATAAATCCCAAACCGCACCCTCTATTGCCGACTTTGCCATATAGTTCCCACGTATGTGAGCAAAATGTTTTTCTGATAGTTCATTAGGATGAGAGATTTCATTCTGTAATACAATCGGTATTAAATAATCTTCAAGAATATGCCAATTTGTTTTTACAGTTTCTTCATTATATAAAGGATCGAGCATCGCAACAGATTCAGCCCAACCGGAAATACCTTCATCACTAATTGCTTCAACTAAAATGAATTCTCTGTCGTATTCAGTTCCAAAGCTTGTTGTAAATGGATGTAATAAATCTAGCTTCATATGGCGTAAAATGACTTGTTTAATTTTCATAGATAAAACTCTCCTATTCTATTTACTTAATACATAAAATTGAACGGGTAATTCGGTCTTGTTATTCTTATGAAAATCAATGACTTTCCAACCATTTGAAAATAAGTTCGTGAATACAGACCTCGTTATCATTCTCCACTCTTGTGCAAGTTGACTATTATGATCTCTTATTGATCGAAAATCCTTCGGAATGGCAACAAATGCTAGCTCGTTTTCTAATGTTGCTAATGCTAACTGTTTTCCTGGCACTGGAAATCCTTCTTCGTTTTGCTCCCATTGTATAATTGATTCAGACATCACTTGATTTAATTCAATGTTATCTAATTTTTTAACAGTTTTTGTATCATTTCTGATATACCACTCTACAAGGAAACGATCTGATGGAATACCATTATTCAGTAAATCATCCATTTCTCCATAACAATTCTCAATATAGTGACTACAGATTCCACCAAGTTTAGCAATATTTAAATAACCATTAACGCTTTCTAACGGATCATAAGTCCATGTGATTAGTGTATAACCTAGTTTCAGCGCTTCTTCACGTTGTGCAATTTTAAGAAGTTTTCCAATCCCTTTATTTCGATATGACTGATTAATCCCCAACATGTGTGAGCAAAGATAAAGCGAGTTTCCATCGAATCCAGGAAAGCTATACTGAAAACCAACTAGTTTCTGATCATCATAGGCGCCTAACACAAGTCCACCATTCTTTACAGCAGTTAATGTTTGATGTGTAGGAATTGAATCATTCTCTCCCCAAATTGAGGATTCTAGTTTTCTAACTTCTTCAAGTTCTTCAATGAATTGTAGGGAACGAATAGTAATCTGATTAGTATTTATCATGAAGATCCCCCTTTTTTATTATTCTTGACTAAAGTCCGCTTGTTTTAGAGGAACGATTTTTGTTTTCTTTAATGTTTTATACCCTATGTAAGCTAATAGAAATAATGGTAAACCAATATAAGAAACTAAAATGCCAGACCAATCAATTTGTGCACCAGTAAATGCAGTATAGTTTTGACCTAGTATTGCGATAACACAAAGAATTGTTGCTACAATCGGTCCAAATGGATACCATTTTGATACATATGGTAAATCGCTTAATTTTCTTCCTTGCGCTATGTAAGCTTTTCGGAAACGATAATGTGTAATTGAAATTCCTAACCAAGAAAGGAAACCTGATAATCCAGCAGCATTCAATAACCATGTATATACAGTACCTTCTCCAAAAAGTGAAGTAAGAAAAGCAGCCATTCCAATGATTGTAGATAAATAGATTGCATTAGTAGGAATGCCATTCGCATTTACTTTTTTTAGAAATGCAGGTGCTTTCCCTTCCTTTGCAAGAACCCAAACTACTCTTGATGCACCATATAATGCGGAATTTCCAGCTGATAAAACAGACGTTAAAATAACAGCGTTCATGACAGATACAGCCATCGCAATTCCAGCATTTTTAAAAACAAGTGTAAAAGGACTCACAGCAATATCTTCAATATCAGAGCTCAATAATTGTGGGTCATTGTAGTTAATTAGGCAACCAATAACAAAAATCGCAAGGACATAAAATAAAAGCAAACGCCAGAATATTTGTTTGATTGCCTTAGGAATATTTTTTCTCGGATTCTCACTTTCACCAGCAGCAATCCCAACTAATTCTGTTCCTTGGAACGCAAATCCAACGACCATAAACACACTAATGATTGATAAAAATCCACCCTTGAATGGAGCCTCCCCATTCGTAAAGTTATCAAATCCTGAAGTATGTCCATTCATGATGCCGAAAATCATAAGAAGTCCAACAGCAATAAATATAATAATGGTAATAACCTTTATAATTGCAAACCAAAATTCTGATTCCCCATACCCTTTTACAGTTAAAATATTTAGACCAAAAATCAGTAGAAGGAAAATTATACTCCATACAATTCCTGGGACTGTTGGAAACCAATACTTCATAATTATGGCAGAAGCGGCCAGTTCAAGCGCAACAACTATTGCATTGTTATACCAATAGTTCCATCCAACCGCAAACCCTAAAGCTGGATCAACAAATCTTGATGTATATGTACTAAATGAACCCGTAATAGGAATCAATGCTGCCATTTCTCCTAAGCTTGTCATCAAAAAGTAAACCATTATCCCAGCAATTAAATATGCTGCTAACGCGCCACCTGGTCCAGCTGTATGAATAATCGATCCGCTTGCTAAAAATAATCCTGTACCAATTGTTCCTCCAATCGCGATCATAGAAAGATGTCTTGTTTTTAATTTACGATCTAAATGATTTGGTGCAGTTGTTGTTTTCAAACTCGTTTCGGAAATATTTGTTCCATTTTGCATCGTAACACCTCTTTTTTAGATTGAAATCGCGCTTTCTTCTAATGCTATTAACACTGATTGAACTAATATTTTGGTTCCATAATGAAGTGCATCTAAATTAAAATTCATTTGTGGATGATGTAGACCAAAATTGAGATCGCATCCTAAACCAATCATTGTTGCGGCAATGTTAGGATATCGATTTGTATAAAAGTGAAAATCCTCACCACCATTTGAGATACACTTAGGAACAACATTTTTAGCACCAAGAATTTGAGCAATCGCTCTCTCAACAATTTTCGTTGCACCTTCATGAACAACGGCTGCTGGCACAAATTCTTCCATTGACCATGTCATCGTCCCATTCGTCTCATCCATGATTTCGGTAAAAATATTCGTAACAATATTATTTAATTCTTCCATTACTTCATTTGTCTGTGCTCGGACATCCAGTGTGAATAATGCTGTTTCAGGTATGACATTTGACGCTTTATTTTCTGTTTGAAGCTGTGTCATCTTAATTGAAAAAGGAGTGTCTTTTACGACTTGTATATTCTTTATTTTCATGACAAGTAAAGTAGCCATCTCAATTGCATTAATCCCATCTTGTGGACGAGAGGCATGAGCTTGACGACCTTTAAATGTGCCTCTAATCGTTTCAGCAGATCCATGTATAATGACTGGTGATGCATGTAAAAACGGAACCTCAGTCTTTGGACGAACATGAATTCCAAATAATGAAATAACATTCTCTAAAGCCCCATCTTCCATCATTTGAAGAGCTCCCTCACCTTTTTCTTCTGCTGGTTGGAATATAAACCGTATCGTATGTTTCGGCTCTATGCCACTTGTTGCGAGTGCAAGTGCTGTAAAAAGGACCATTGTGCTATGCGCGTCGTGTCCACAAGAATGGTTAGCTTTTATCACTCCATCTACTTCTTGTACTAAAGCATCCATATCTGCTCTTACCGCGACGACTGTTTCTAATTCACCTTTTAGTTCAGCAATCAAACCATAGTGAGTTTGAAAGGTCTTAACATGGAAACCCGCTTCTATTAATCTATTTTTAATATATTTTGCGGTTTTTTCTTCACCCCAACTCGGTTCGGCTAGTGAATGTAAATCATGATATGTTTCTAGAATGGCGTTTTTATGTAGATCAATATAATCAATTGGATTCATATTTTAATAGCCTCCTCCGTTAGAAGCTCTATTCAATAAATACCTCATAATTTGAATAAAGCTTTTCTAATTTTTGTTGATATGTTTGAACCTTTTTTCGATCCTTCTTATAAATTCCTGCAATCACTAAATCTAATAAACTGATGACTGAAGCAATCGAATTTGTTCCACTTTCAACGTTTTCTTCAGTAGTTAGTACAATATCAGCAATTCGTCCGATTGGAGACAATAATCGATCAGTAACCGAAATCAGTTGAATGTCATGCTCTTTCGTACATTCACAAATTGTAAGGGTGTCTTTTGCATATCGGGGAAAAGAAAAGGCAACGACAACTGATTGTTTCGTTAAATTACTAAATTTTTCATAAAAGTCTCCTGCAGGCGTACATAGATATACATTTTCTCTTAAAGAGCTTAAGGTACTAGAAAACCAATAAGCAGCTACATGCGATATGCGATGACCAACAATTAATATTTGATCAGCGTTCATTAACACATCTACAGCTTTCCATACTTCTTGTACATTCGACGGTTCCAATAAATTTCTTAAAATATTTACTTCGTTTTCGATGACTTTTGTAAATGTATCCTCATTGTGTTGATCCTCTTTTTTCAATTCCACATTCGTGTTATCAGATTTGTTCATTTGAAGAAATTGCTTTTGAATATTGACTTGCATATCGCTAAAGCCTTCAAACGCTAGCGCATAAGAAAGTCTTATGACAGTTGTTTCACTAACCTCTGCCTCTTTACCAATTTGATAAGCGGTTTTAAAAGCACTTTCTTCTAAATGCTCAATCATATAATTAGCCACTTTCTTTTGTCCAGGTGAAAGCTGCGAAAATTTTTCTTTCACTAACAATTTAAATGAGATTTGTTCCATCATCATAATCCTTCCAGTTTATGAAGTATAAACTTCATTAAAATTTTATTTTGCAGTTTATCCTTCATTTGTTATTTATACATTAACATAATTAATACATAAAACAAACACATTTTTAAATTTTCAGACTTTTCATTACCAGATTAAATGATTAACCCTTTCGCGTCATTGAATGATAGAAACATAGTACATTCGTTGATTAAATTTCTTTTTTTTAGTCACATGCCCTTACAAATTAATAAAAATTGAATTAAATAAATTAGGACTTCTATGCAATTTAATAGCCAGCAGTTTGGTAGAGATTTGCTCAACCACAATGGTTAACATGAATTTATTTGAAAACATTCAAATACAGAATCAATACTGGTACTGTTCAATCATAGATCAATTGAAACCAGTTAAATGAGGAGGGAAAAGTTTGAAAGTCCTTGTAATCTGGCGCCTTTTAACAGTTGGGGGAGTAAATGCAGGTTGGAGAAACCGGGCAATCTATTTTAAGAAATATGGAATTGATACAGAATTCCTTTATACAACAGACCACGGTGGACTTCACATTATGGAAGATGTCGCTACTGTTTATTTAACAAAAGATGAAAATAAGATTATTAATATCATAAAGAACAATGCTTATGATGCTATCATTGTTGTAGATACTGGTGCAGCTTATAAATGGATTCGAAAAGCAAATTATGACGGTCCTGTGATCGTTGAAGCACGTACACCAGAGTTAATTAAACTACAGCCACATTTAAAAAAGTTTAGAACGATAGAGCCTGTTTCCATTATTGTTCCATCTAATTATCAAAAAAGATTAGTTTCTATCTTAACTGATAACATCCCAATCAATGTCATCTACAATGGCGTCGACACGTCCTTTTTTCGTCCATTAGCGGAAAATGAAATAGATTTTGAAAACCAACCGATTCTACCTAAAGATAAAAAAGTTGTTTGTTGGATTGGAAGAGTTGATAAGCGTAAAAATTGGCCAATGCTTGTAGAAATAGCGAAAACAATTAAAAATGAACGGTCTGATATTGAAATATGGCTAATTGGAGGCGCACAAAGTGTCCAAAGAGAGGAATTTGCCAAGACATGGAAGGAAGAAAATCTAACTGATATCATTAAATGGTTCCCAGTCATTCCATATCAGCAAATGCCACATGTTTATGCAAAAGTGCTTCAATCTGGAGGCTGTTCATTAGCTACTACTAAATCAGAATCATTTGGAAATACATTTATAGAATCAATGGCATGTGGCGTTCCAGTTGTCGCTTCAAACATTATGCCAATCTCGGAGCTAGTTTTGAAAGGTACAACTGGATTGTTGTATCGTGGCCATGACGTGCAGGATGCTGTAAAGAAAATTTATTCAGTCTTAGATAATACAATTCTTCACCAAAAAATGTCCCAAGCAGCAAAAACTCACGTAGATTGTCATTTTGCAATTGAAAAAGTTGCAGATATTTATCTTCAATTACTTTTGCAAATTGGCCAAAAAAAAGATGAGGTGAGTAACAATGATTGAACCTGTCACCTTTGTCAAAAAACTGGAAGGTAAATCAAATTCTTATTTAATAACTTTTAATGATGGAAGAGATTATGTAGTTAAGTACTTTCATACTGGCTTCGAAAAGGCACTGCCTAATGAATGGATTGCATACTGTATAGCAAGATACTTAGATTTGCCCATTCCATTCGCTCAAATCGTTCAAATTCCAGTTGAATTTTCTTTAACAATTCCTGATATATCACAAGAAGTAATCAATAATTCTCAATATCAATTTGCCTCCTTATATGTACCGGACTGCAAAGATGGTCATCAAGTTTCAACAATTCAACATATCGTAAATTCAAAAAGTCTTGCAGGAATCATATTATTTGATTACTGGCTTTGTAATGAAGACCGTACTCGTAAAAATATTCTTTTACGTGAAGAAGTCTCGAATAACTACCATTTATGGATAATAGATCATGCAGAGATTTTTGGTTCATACAGTTGGTTAGTTCCGGAATTAGAATCATTACCTCAAAAAATTATGAAGAGCGCTACACACCAATTAATGGCAGGCTTTATTGAAGATGAGAAAGAGTTTAAACAACCATTAGATATAATTCAAACTTTTCCAGTCCTTTTATTAGAAGAAATTGTAGAATGTATTCCTGATGATTGGATGATTTCAAAGGAAGAAAAAAAAGCGATTGTTGGTAGACTAGTTAACAGACGAAAAAAAATTCTTCCTTTACTTTTGAAAAAATTTATAAAAAATATATATCGTCCCATTAAAAATAATCAATTAAAATGATCAAACGAAAACGACTTCTCACAATTAGTAGAAGTCGTTTAGTATTTATGTCGTAATAGAATTTACATTACATTTATCAAAATCGATGGTTTTCCAATAGGATAGTATTCTACTGTTTCACATTCTCTTAATTTAGATTCCAGAATACAATTTCTACCATCAAAAATAATTGGATTGTTCATGCTCTCCGTTAAACTCTTTATATTTAATTGTTTAAATTCATTCCATTCAGTAACAATGAAAACTGCATCTGCGTTTGTCACTGCTTCTTTAGTAGACGATGCATAATGAAGCGTTTCACCTAATATATTTTTTGCATTTTCAGTTGCAACTGGATCATAAGCACTGACTTTTGCACCTAGTGTCAGTAAAGCGCGTGATATTTTAATAGAAGGAGCCTCTCTCATATCATCTGTTTCTGGTTTAAATGATAAACCTAATAAAGCGATTTTTTTCTCGGCTAATGAACCAAAACGTTTTAAGGCCTTCTCAACGAGCAACTCATGTTGATGTTCATTTATTGTCATAACCTCATTTAAAAATCCAAAATTTACACCATTTGATTTCGCTGTATAAAGTAATGCTTTAACATCCTTTGGAAAACAAGATCCACCATACCCGATTCCTGCATGTAAAAAAGCCTCACCAATTCGAAAATCCTTCCCCATCCCTTTTGCAACGTCTTCAACATTTGCTCCAACAGCTTCACATAAATTAGAAATTTCATTAATATAGCTGATTTTACTTGCCAAGAATGCATTAGAAGCATATTTAATCATTTCAGCACTTCGAATATTGGTCATGATAAAAGGTACATTTAATGGTTTGTACATCTCTTTAATCTTTTCTCGTGCTTGTTCGTTTTCACTTCCAATTACAATGCGGTCAGCTTTCATTGTATCTTGAATGGCAGAACCTTGTCTTAAAAATTCAGGATTAGAAACGATTTCAAACACTAACTCTTTTGGACAGTTTTTTTGAATTAAATCTTTTATATATTCATTCGTCCCAACTGGAACAGTACTTTTAATAACAACAACAGTATTTGGTTGAATATGAGTTCCAATATGAATGGCAGCACTTTCAAGATATGATAAATCTGCAGCACCATCATTTCTTTGTGGTGTTCCGACTGCAATAATAATGATCTCTGCAGATGCTAATCCTTCTTCAAATGATGTTGTAAAAAATAATCTTCCTTCTAAAGCATTTTTAACAAGTAGTTCATCTAGTCCTGGTTCATATATCGGTGAGATTCCAGCCTGAAGATTCATTATTTTTTGTTCATTAATATCGATACATGTAACAGAATGGCCAATTTCAGATAAACAAATACCAGTCGTCAAACCTACATAACCCGTACCCAAAATTGCGATTTTCATATTATTCACTCCCCCTATTTAGGAGGTATTCTTTTTCAATTATGTCTTTTAAGAATGCAATGACTTCCTCTTTAATTTCATCTCTATGAATTGCAAAATCAATCGTTGCCATTATAAATCCAATTTTATTACCAATATCATAGCGTCTTCCCTCAAAGTTATATGCCAATACCTTTTGTTCTTTATTTAGTTCATTGATGGCATCCGTTAGCTGCAATTCACATCCTTGTCCAACTGGAAGTCTCGATAATATCTCAAAAATTTCCGGAGTTAGAATATATCGACCCATGATCGCATAATTTGTTGGCGCAACCTCTTTTTTCGGTTTTTCCACTAAATATTCAATTTGAAATAAATCATCATCATTTCCGATATTTTTTGGTTTAATAATGCCATACTTACTAACATCTTCATCAGCTACATTTTGAACAGCAATGACTGAGCTATTATGTTTTTCAAATACATTTATAATTTGCTTTAAACATGGGGTTGACGACAACACAATGTCATCTCCTAATAATACAGCAAATGGTTCATCACCTATGAAGCTTCTTGCACATAATATTGCATCTCCCAAACCTTTAGGCTCCTTTTGACGGACATAAAAGATTTTTACAATGCTTGATATTTTCTGAATTTCCTTTAATTCTTCTAATTGGTTTTTGCGTAGTAGAGCTTCTTCTAGCTCATAAGATTTATCAAAATGATCCTCAATGGATCTTTTTCCTCTACCACTAATAATGATGATTTCTTCAATACCTGATGCGACTGCTTCTTCTACAATATATTGAATAGTTGGTTTATCAACTATTGGTAGCATCTCCTTCGGCTGTGCCTTCGTTGCCGGCAAAAAACGTGTCCCGAGACCGGCGGCGGGAATAATAGCCTTTCGGATTTTCATCTATGGTTGCCTCCAAATCTTTGTTCAATAATACTGTATATGTAAATTTGGAATTTTGGACACCATATAAGCCTATTAATATTGAAAGTTCAATATATACCTATTAGACGTTTCTCATATAAGGACAAATAATCTACTATTTTAGATAACTATACGAAATATAGTTAGTAGTTTGTTCGCCTGATACTATTTCACATTGAAATTTTCTTGTTATATATCCATCTCAATAATGAGGTGGATTGAATAATTATATAAAAAAATTTGCATACTAAAGGTAATGAGGTGATATTTATGCTCAAAAAAAGCTGGCCAATGGCTGTTATTGTCATTTTACTGTTTATTTACTATATGTACATTCTTCCTATTATCGTAAAATGGCATGATCGACCTTAATCAAAGTAGAATGATAAAGATTTTTAAACATAAAAAAAAGAGCATGTAAGAATACAAGCTCTTAATATTTTCTAAGAAATAAATTTCCTATTCTGTTCTGTTACACTAGAAATCTTTCTTAGTCTTTTTGGATGGTTAATTTGTGGTTTTAGTTCATTTTTTGTTTCATTCATTGGAATAGCATCTTTCACTCCGAAAGCCGCCACGTTCATATTTGTATTCGCTCGTTCTGTTACGCTTCTGATTTTTCTTAATGTTCTTGGCGTACCATTTGTTACATCTTGGAATTGAACAGGCTGCTTCCCTATTACCTTTCTGCCTTGAATAGATTGATTTACTAATGCATCTACTATTTTTTCCTGGAAAGATTGTCTTGTAAATGTTTCCATGCCTTTTTCCTGGATAGGCTGTAATTCCACTGTTTCTATGACTTTTTCCTGGATCGGCTGCATTCCTACTAATTCTAGTAATTTTTCTAGTTCTTTTTCAATATTGCTTACTTCAATTTCGTTATTTTCGTTTGCTTGTATTTCCTCAGACTCTGTAGGAAGTATGTTGTTCGTTTGTACAGGAGCTGCTGTTTTAATGACTAATTTAGATTCATATTGTTCTAATTGCTCAGAAGTAATAGCTGATGCAAATTCTGATTGATTCCATACTTCTAAGATTTCATTTCCTACTCGACTCCAGCGATACTTAGAAACTGCAAGTTCTCTTCCTTTTTGACTCATACTTCTCATTAATGATTTATTTGATAAAATCTCTGTAATTTTAGCTGCAAATTCACTAGGATCATCTGGATTTTCAACAATTAATCCATTTTCACCAGGTATAATAACTTCTGGATTACCACCTCTTGCTGTTGTAACAATTGGAAGGCCTGCTGCCATTGCTTCATAATGAACCCTAGCAAGTGGTTCCTGCCAAAGAGAAGTACAGACAAATAAATCAGCAACAGCAAACCAGTTTTGCATCTCAAATGGTGAAACGAATCCAGTTGTAACAACAGGAACTTCCTGTTTTTTTGATATTGCTCTAATATATGCTACATAATCTGTTACATTGTTTTGGCTAAACCAATTGCTCCCTACTATTACCAATGCTAAATCTTTAAATGTTTTTGAAAGCTGTGGTAGGGCTCTAATTAAGCGGTCTACTCCTTTGTTTTCAGAAAGTCTTCCCGCAAATAATATGACTGTTTTGTTTTCTAGACCATGTTCTCTTCTAAGTGTATTTCTAATTTCACTCATTTTAGGATCATTTCCAGGTAAAAATCTTTCAGAATCTACCCCTGAATAAATTGTTCTAATCTTATTGGAAGCCTCAGGATAAAGTTCACGAATGACATTCCCTACATAATCACTAACAGTTACAATATTGGAAACTTCTTCAATTACCATTTTAGCTTCTTCTGGATCAATCTTACCTAGATTAAACATATCGTTATGCATACTCAATGTTATTTTTGCATTTGGTGCGACTTTTCGAATTGGCAAAACCAATCGAGGTCGGTTAAAAATGTGTATTAAATCAAATTGATTTGAATTTATATATTCAACGACACCCTCTCGATACAATTCAAGTACTTTTCCAGGAACACGTACATAGTTCACACCATCAACTGTTTCCTCATCTGGTAGTGTCGGGTCATTTATTCCCAAAATTGTTATATCATGACTTTTACTTAAATAAGGTAAACTTCCTGAAATATAGGTTTGAATCGCTCCCCCTAAAACTGGAGGTACCGGAAGATTCTCAGTACAAACCATTAATATTCTCATGCTTGATCACTCCAGTCATTTCGTATTTCATCTAAAGTTGCCCATTTTGACTGCTCCAGATCAACAATCGATTGAATTAATTGAATTGTCGCTTCAGTTAAAAAAAGTTCTGGTTCATATAGTACTTCTTTAATATTTTTATAAAATTCATTTGGTAATGAGAAATCAATCATTAATACCTCATATAACTCTGGAGAGATAGGATTCGCTTCATGATATGACTGAATCATTTCTCGAACCCAAGTAGCATCCCATCCATATAAATCAGACATTGTTCCAGAAATTAACTTTCTTAAATCACGAATAGGTAAGTCAAATGCTACACCATCAAGATCGATAATCCACATACCATTTGGTCCCATTTGACCATTTGACCAACCATAATCCTGATGAACTAATCCCCAATGTGCGTTTCCTTCATTTACCATCTCAAAATATTGAGATTGATTTAGATCTTCAATACTTTTTTTCGCTTGTTCTTGGAACATATCGACTACATTTAATAATGCCTGACTTGCAGGCATTTCTTCATAAGCTAATGCTACAGTTCTGAACCAATTCATTTTGGAATAAATTTTTTCATAACTTTTTGGCCATTTGTGTAATCTTGACGCAATTTCAGCCTTACTTGGTGGGACGTAGCCTTTGCTTAAACGATGGAATTCCCCTAAAGCGTAGCAAAGCTGTTTTGCTCCTACTAAATCTTTTGAAACTGGTGCTAATGTTTCAATCCACTCTGCAACAAACCATAATTTTCCGCCTGCTTCCACATATTCCTCACCATTTTTTGTTTTAATGATAGCTGGGACTCTAGCCTCTTGTTCTTCAACCAAATACTTTTGAGCACCCAAACTAAACATACTTCTAGTTGGTCTTCTGTGTAAAAGCTTAAAACTTTTTGGACCAGCATTTGTCTCTATCTTCCAAATCGCTCCACCTTTATCAGGTTTTGTAGTAACAACTTGCATGTTGCTAACTTGAAGATCATATTCCTTTAATACTTCAACGCCAATTGCTTCTATATACTCAGGTACATAAAACTCATCATGAATAAGTTCATCAACTTCCCATGGTTCAATTATTAAATTTTCCAAATTCTCCCTCCTACTTAATTAAAGCCCACTAAAAAATGAACATTTCAAAGTGAAATGTTTTATTTTCCTCATTTCTTTATGAGCTCTAAGCCAGTATAAGACCTATTGTAATAATATGAATTTGTACAAGTGTTGTGAGGGCTAAATCCTTTTATAAAAAATATTTTGCAGCCTAAATAATGGCTTCATAGTTATTTGCATATTTTTCCAAGCGGTAGAACCTCGTCCTTTAAACTACATATGATATGTTATCGGTTATTAGGTAGGAGGTAATTCAGATCATACAGAATGCTAATAGACTCATTTTTATTACTGGCTGTGCAGGTTTCATTGGATTTCATCTATCTCGTCGCTTCTTAGAGGAAGGGTGCCAAGTAATAGGTATAGATAATATAAATGATTATTACGATATAACATTAAAATATGATAGATTAGATATGCTAAAAAAATACGAAAAGTTCAATTTTGTGAAAGGTTCTATAGACAATAAAGAATTAGTAGAAAGTCTATTTGAACAATATGATTTTGAGATTGTAATCAATTTAGCAGCACAAGCAGGTATTCGATATAGCATCGAAAATCCCGAGTCATATATTCAATCGAATCTCGTTGGATTTGCAAATATACTAGAATGCTGTAAACACCACAAAATCAATCACCTTATATATGCATCATCAAGTTCAGTATATGGAAATAATAAACACATTCCCTCATCAATATATGACCGTGTAGACCATCCCATTAGTTTATATGCAGCAACAAAAAAAGCGAATGAATTAATGGCATATACTTACAGTCATACATTTAAACTACCAACTACTGGACTACGATTCTTCACAGTATACGGACCTTGGGGTAGGCCCGATATGGCACTCTTTAAATTCTCTAATGCAATCATCAATCAACAACCAATCGAAGTTTATAATTATGGAAATATGAAAAGAGACTTTACGTATATTGATGATGTAATTGAATCTATCATGAGAATTGTAAATAATGGTCCACCGAAGGAGTCTGATTCGTTTTATAAAATTTATAATATCGGTAATCATAAACCCGTAAAATTGGACTATTTTATTCAATTAATTGAAGAGCAATTAGGTAAAAAAGCCGTTTTAAAGTTATTGCCAATGAATCCTGGAGAAGTTCTTGAAACATATGCTGATATTGAACAATTAGTCAATGACATAAAATATCGACCACAAACTTCTATCGAGGAAGGGTTAATTAAGTTTACAGACTGGTTTAAAGAATATAAAAATATTAAAACCTGATAATAACAAAACTTTAAATAATACAGAAACTAGTCAGATAAATAATATTTATTAAAATGAAATAGGGGCTGTCTCAATGACTATTTGTCAAAGAGACGCCCCTTCTACTTTATATTTTTAAAAAAAGAATGCGTTGATTTCCACTCCAGGATGCTCGCTTTCCATGGGGCGCGCGCTGAGCCTCCTGGGCCCACACGACGTGGGTCATGCATGCGTTACGACAGGACGTCGTGGTTTTAGCATGCCTTCCTTTTTATACGCCTGCGGGTTCTCACCTGTCACGCATCTCCCATAGGAGTCGAGCACCTTCCGTTCCAATCATTATGTGATTTTAATAGGACTCTATATAATCTTTTTAATCCTTGAATTACTAAAAAGCTATAGAATAGTTAAAATCTACTTTTATACTTTGGGTCACCCCTATATCTCTTTCTCCAAAATGTTTGAAATCCCATTCTTTTAACACCTTTACCATGATTAACTCTTTTCAATTATCGTTTTTAACTTAATAACGGTCCAATTAAAATTGATGGTTAATTTCGCATAAAAAAACAGGACTATATATTTTCGCGATTAGTAGTTCCCTGTCTCTGACATTTTCGTATTAATACCTGAATCTGTTAAATTTCTAGTATTACTCTTAATAACAAAAATCCCTTTCTATTAACAATTAGGAAATGGGTTTATATCTTGAACCACTTGAAATGGATAATGTTTCATAGCAAATTGTGTTTTGTATAAGTATTCCATGACATAGATTTCTCCGCCATATGCATTACATAAAATACCCGATACACCTTGACCATTCATTAATGAAACCCCGACTGGTCTTCCAATTAGATATTGCAAATTTTGTTGCCAAGCCATCCAGTTTCCCCCTCCAACAATTTCTATACGATATGAAAATTTGTTCTACAAGTGCCTGCCTCTTCTCCGCGACTTATTCCATCCAAAGTAGTGAAAATTCTCATGTTTAGATATGAAATATTTTTTAGAAAAGAACTATATTTAAAATGGTTATTTTACCAACTTTAGGAAATAATACCCTTATATTTTATTACTCATTTTGGGGGAACAAATGATGTTTAAAAAATTACTTTCTTTCATTCCTGATTACATGATTTTTATCCAAGCTTTTATCACATTTATTGTTCCTTTCGCATGTTGGAAATTTTTTAAATGGGTTCATTTAATGGAGAAAGAGTGATAAAAAATGAAACGGTGGAGATCAAAATTTAATCAAGAGCAAGAGCAAAATACACCAAATCATACTACATCATCAGATAAAAACCTATCGGGTAATCTTACATACGATTTACAAGTTATCAAAAAAGAAATCGGCCACAATTCTGATGTAAAATTCCGTGAATTTCAATTAGGTGAAACAACTGTTCAAGTTGCTGTAATCTTTATTGATGGTCTTTGTGATATTGAATTAATTCAAACCCATATTATGGGTGGATTGATGTTAGGATTAACATCTTTAGCCACAAAGCAGCAATTAGAAGACGACATTGAACGTCAAAGTGAGCGTTTAAGTAAGTATATTAAAAATCAATCTTTATCTGTGTGTACTTTGAAGGAAGTTCACACAATTGAAGAAATAAAAATGGGTACCTTATTCGGCTCTATTTGTTTATTAGTAGATGGTTTGTCCGAATGCTTTTTATTAGGTGAAGCTTCAACTAAATCAAGAGGGATTGATGAACCAGACTCCGAAGCTCTAGTTCGTGGGCCACGAGTGGGATTTGTTGAAAATCTATGTGATAATACTGCCCTACTGCGACGTAGCGGAAGAAATCAAAATTTATCAATTCTAGGCTTTGAAGTAGGCGAGGTTTCAAAAAAAGAGCTCGTTATTGCGTATATTCAAGGCATTGCTGAACCGCAATTAATTGAAGAAGTAAAGAAAAGAATAAAACGAATTAAAATTGATGCTGTCCCAGATTCCGGATATATTGAACAGCTCATTGAGGATAACTATTTAAGTCCGTTCCCACAGGTGCAAAGCACTGAGAGACCGGACCGAGTGATGAGTGCATTAATGGAAGGAAGAGTTGCTCTTATCTTAGATGGTTCACCTTTTGCTTTAATTGTACCTGTTACATTTCAGATGTTATTACAATCACCTGAAGATTATTATGAAAGATGGATTGCAGCGACGTTAATAAGAATGCTAAGATTTGTCGCTTCATTTATTTCATTATTTGCTCCATCATTATACATTGCATTTATATCGTTTCATCAAGGATTAATACCTACAAAGCTTGTTTTTCACATCGCTGTAACTAGAGGTGGCGTACCATTTCCTCCTTTGATTGAAGCATTAATCATGGAAGTTTCAATTGAAGTTCTAAGAGAAGCTGGATTACGATTACCAAAACCAATTGGGCAATCACTTGGGATTGTAGGTGGACTAATCATCGGTGAAGCAGCCGTAGAAGCAGGAATTGTTAGTTCTATTATGGTAATCGTTGTAGCAGTTACAGCGATCTCATCATTTACGTTGCCACAATATAATGTTGGCATTGCACTTCGAATGCTCCGCTTCATTTCTATGTTATTTGCTAGTGTATTTGGATTATATGGGGTTGTCTTATTTTCACTTTTACTTTGCAGCCATGTAGTAAAACTAAAAAGCTTTGGCGTTCCATATTTAAGTCCTTCTGCTCCATTTCGCTTTGCAGATTGGAAAGATTTCATTATAAGAGGTCCCTTATTCTTGATGAAACGTAGACCAAAAACTTTACAATCAAAAAATTCGGTTAGAGAGAAGTAATCAATAGATTGGAGGTTAACCTTTTATGAACTCAAATCCTGTAGATCGAATATCTACCTATCAAGTAATTATGTTTTTAGCCAATTTCATCTTAGGAGCTGGTATTTTAACATTACCTAGAACGTTAACCGAAAAAGTAGGTACTCCTGATGCATGGATTGGAATTATTATGAGTGGATTGTTCATTATTTTGATTGCATTATTGATCGTCAGACTTTGTAAAAAATTTCCGAACGAATCATTTTATCAATTTAGTCAAAAATTGGTTGGAAAATGGCTTGGCATCATAATCAGTATGGTTATTATCATATATTATATTTGCCTATCTGCTTTTGAAGTAAGGTCGATGGCCGAAACAACAATGCTATATTTACTTCAAGGAACACCAACGTGGGCAGTTATGATGCCGTTCTTATGGATTGGATTATATTTAGTAATCGGCGGAATCAATTCAATTGCTCGAATGTTAGAAATTATATTTCCAATTACAGTTTTATGTTTTTTGCTCGTTATCTTTTTAGGCATTGGGATTTTTGAAATTGATAACCTTCGACCTGTGTTAGGAATGGGCATTAAACCAGTGATCAAGGGATTAACAACAACCTCTCTTTCATTTGCCGGATTCGAAATTATGCTAGTTATATATATGTTTATGAAAGAGAAAAAAAACGCTTCGAAAGCAGCAATTTTCGGAATTGGGATTCCATTAGTATTTTATACGATTACTGTTATATCAGTAGTAGGATCATTTTCAGTAACAGGTGTTGTATCTCAAACATGGCCAGTACTCACATTTGTCCGAAGCTATGAAATAACTGGTTTATTTTTTGAAAGATTTGATTCTATTTTACTCGTTATTTGGATTATGCAAATCTTCGCCACTTTTATCGTTTCATTTTTTGCTGCAGCAATTGGTATGGCTCAAATATTTAATAAAAAAAGTTTCCACCCTTTTTTATTCGCTATTATTCCTATAATATACCTGGTTGCAATGATTCCAGAGGATATAAATGGTGTTTTTAAAATGGGCGATCTATTAGGTAATTTTTCATTTTATACTTTTGGGGCTTTAACTATTTTTTTATTATTTGTTTCATTTGTGAAGGAAAAAGTAAATGGGAAAATGTAAGCAAACTCTACTGTTGACTTTTATGTTACTATCAATTTTAGTTTTATTAACTGGTTGCTGGAGTAATAAGCCAATTGAGGAACTTAACATAATAGTTGGTTCATCTATAGATAAAGATCAAGATCAACAAATAAAATCTACTCTTCAGTATGTTGTACCAGAAGCTATGGCTAAAAAAGCTGGTGGGTCAACCTCACAGCAAAAGCCTTATATTAATGTGTCTGCAGTCGCAAATTCGCTAGAACCTGCCGGTTGGAAAACAACATTAAAGAGAGAAGGTATCATTTTTGGACCGCATCAAAAAACAGTTATCATTAGTGAAGATATTGCACGTGAAATACCATTAAGACAAATAACAGATTTATATTATAGAGATATAGATATTCGAGGAAGTACACACGTATTTATTGCAAAAGGCCGAGCAGATCAAACGCTCGAAACAAAAGAACAAAATGTGATTCCAGCACTACGAATAGCAGAAATTGCAACACAATCATTTACGACAGAAGTTTTAACGGATACTACGTTAATGAAAATATGGGGCAGAATGAATTCAGGTTCTAGCTTTCTTTTACAAATGTTAGATTCTACTTCTGGTGAAGTGTCATTTAACGGGGCAGCTGTAATTGGAAACACTTCTAAAATGATTGGTTTTTTAAATAAGGAAGAAGTTCAAGGCATAAACTGGTTAAATGGAGAAGGTAAAGGTGGTTATGTGAAAGCCTATCTGAAAGATGAAGATAAGCCAACGTATTATCAGATAGGATCAATGAAAAGTAAAATTAAGCCACATGTTAATGGCAAGAATATTTCATTCGATGTATCAATCGAATCTGAAGGCAGAATTGCAGAATATTGGAATCCACACCTTAAAGAAGCATTCAATAATAAAAATGTTAAACATATAGAAAAAGCAGCTGAAAAAGAAGTTCAAAGATTAATTGAAAATGTAATGAAAAAAACTCAGAAGGAATTAAAGGTGGATGTTGTTGGATTTGGAAATGAGTTAAGAATTAAGGAACCAAAGCTTTATAACAAAATTAAAAATCATTGGGATGAAGAGTTCAGTAAAGCAAAAATTCACTATAAGGTTGATTTAACAATAAAAGATTATGGTATGCTCGGCTCTAAAAATGATAAATAAAACATAAAAAAAGCTCAAACGATTAATGTAAATTGTTTGAGCCCTTTTTTATTCCAAGGAGCATCGTTCAATTCACTTAAACGTCAGTCTCACTTGAACAATTTGCTTTTTTCAATTTCTCGGTGATTGTCTTAGAATGCATTGTATAATGAGCAAGTATTTTTTCACAACTTTGACAAAACAGTTTCCTATTAGGCTCTACATTCTTTATATTGATTAATCGCATCAGAATACAGATTTTCTAACCTCTGAGATACATGCGAAAACTCAAAGTTAGATACCACAAAAGCTCGTCCTTCTTTTGCCAATTGATTTGTTACTTCCAAATTGGAAAACAAGAATAATATTGCTTCAACAAAAGCATCTGAGTTTGTGTAATCATCTATTACAAAGCCATTTTGCATATGTTTGATAATTTCTGCATTACCACCTCTGTTCGTAGTGATTATTGGTAAGCCTGTCCCCATAGCTTCATAATGAACCCTTGCTAAAGGTTCTTGCCATTGTGAACTGCATACAAAAACATCTCCAATTAAGAAATGTGACGGAATCTCATTTGGCGGAACAAATCCAGTAAAAATCACTTTATCTTTACCTAATGATTCAGCTTGTTCTCTAATTTTTAAGCCATATTCATCTATTCGATCTTCGCTAAACCATTTACTCCCAACTATGACTAGAACAGAATTACTACATTGAACAATTACTTTCTTCATTGCTTCAATTAAAACATCTGGGCCTTTAACTGTACTTAGTCGTCCTACGAATAACACAACTTTTTTATCTTCTACCCCAAATTTTTGTCTTAACTCTTTTCTTTTCTCTTGTACTTCTTTATCCCAGTATGGTTTATATCGTTCCAAATCGATACCAGAATAGACAGCCTTAATTTTACTTTTAGCATGAGGAAAGCGTTCAATGACTGTTTTTCCTATATACTCACTAATTGTCATGATTTTATCTACAGCTTGAATTACTAAATTTCCCATCTCAAAAGAAATTTTACCTTCCTTAAACATTTCATTATGAAGACTTAAAACGAATCGACTCTCTGGCATGGCATTCTTATAAACTAGTAAATCACGAGGCCGGTTAAATACGTGGACCAAATCGTACACTTCATGTTTCGCTCTCTTTTTGGACAGTTCAATTCCAATATTATATACATAATTCTGTTTTGGTACACGGATATATTCAACTCCATTCTCGATTCCTCGTTCTGGGAGATCAGGATGTGTAATACAGAAAATAGTCAATTCATGGTGGGCCTTTAAGTGTGGTGTAACACCATCAATTAGTACTTGTATTGCCCCTCCACCTACAGGAGGTACAGGAAACATTTCTGTACAAATTAATGCAATTTTAATTGTAGACCACTCCTTTCATTTCTTTAAATAAGAGTAATAACGAACAAACTTCTATCTTCTCTTTGTAATCTATGATGTTAACAATGTTTAGAAACGGCGAATCTACTAACTATTGTTCTTAATTTTCAAATAATCAATTTAATAAATTCTACTAAAAGTTCAACCACTATTTTAAGAGCTTGAGTTTTTTAGTACTCTTCAATTTAATGTCTACCTAAAAAATTTTTTTCTGATTACAAAATTAAGTAATCAGCATGATTACACTACAATTGAGCATTGCAAAAATTGTAGTTTTAGACAGTTCCCATCATGAAACTGTCTAAATATTATTTCGACTTTTTATTTCCGTTAATATTTTATTGGTAATATATTACCATTTTTAAGGTGCAATCTATTATACTCACTGATATATCACTTTTGAATTCCCCCCAATTAAAATAGAACAAATAGCTCTAGCATTTCAAATTACCCTTTTCTATTTCGTGACTATTTAAGGATTGAAACAATTTACACACGTAAAATGTCTCTGTTTTACGACACATTTTTACAATATTCCTAATATTAAAAATTGTTTGAACAATGCAAATTATGATGTTACGATGGTGTCCTGAGTCAAAAATGTTAACCTTAGGAGGAATTTTAGTGAACAAAAAAACATTGGCAATTGGATTATCTTTCGGATTAGCTGTTAGTTCGTTATCAGTTTCATCTGCATTTGCACAACCAAAAAATGTCTTATCAAGTTACAAGTACAATGAGAAAGTTGGATCTCCTGAATTCGTATCAGGAAATTTAACAAAGCCATCGGCAAAAAGTGCTGAGTCGATTGTTTATGACTATGTAAACGCAAACAAAGACAAATTTAAATTAGGTTCTAAAAATTCAACTGAATCATTCTCTGTTAAATCTAAAGCAAAAGACAAACTTGGTTATACTTCAGTTAAGTTACAACAAGTTTATAATGGCGTACCTGTATGGGGATCTACACAAGCAGCTGTTGTTAACGAAGATGGTGTCTTAACTACTTTCTCTGGAACAGTAGTACCTGACCTAGAAACAAAAAAGGGACTGAAATCAGAAAAGAAAGTAAACGAGAATAAGTCTATCTCAATTGCAGAGGAAGATCTTGGTTTTATTCCTGAATATGAAAAGCTTCCGACAGCTGATTTAGTTGTTTACGCAAATGGTGACGAAGCTACATACGCTTATCACGTTAACTTAAACTTCCTTTCACCAGAACCTGGTAATTATAACTACTTTATTGAAGCGTCATCAGGTAAGATTTTAAATAAATACAATAGTATTGATTCAGTACATGGTAAAAACGAACAAAATATCCAAAAAGCAGCTGCTGCAAAACCAGGTGGTACGCTAACTGGAACAAATGTAAGTGGAACGGGTTATGGAGTTCTTGGAGATTCAAAACCATTAAATATGCTACTTTCTGGATCTTATTATTATTTACAAGATAATACACGAGGAAATGGTATTTACACATATGATGCAGCTAATCGTACTCGCTTGTCTGGTTCTTTATGGTCAAGTGTTGACACACTTTTAAATGCTTCTTATGATAGAGCAGCTGTTGACGCTCATTACTATGCTGGTAAAACATACGATTATTATAAAAATGTTTTCGGACGTAATTCTTATGATGGTAATGGTGGCGCATTAAAATCTAGCGTTCACTATGGTAGCAGATACAATAATGCATTTTGGAATGGATTGCAAATGGTTTACGGAGATGGAGATGGCTCTACATTCATTCCATTATCAGGTTCTGTTGATGTAGTGGCGCATGAATTAACACATGCTGTGACTGACACGACTTCAGAATTAATTTATCAAAATGAATCAGGTGCTTTAAATGAAGCAATTTCTGATATCTTTGGAACATTAGTTGAATTCTATTCGAACAGTAATCCAGATTATGAAATCGGTGAAGATATCTATACTCCTTCGATCGCTAATGATGCTTTACGTTCTATGAGTGATCCAGCAAAATACGGTGATCCTGATCATTACTCTAAACGTTACACAGGAACAGCTGACTATGGTGGCGTTCATACAAATAGCGGAATCATCAATAAACAAGCATACCTATTAGCAAAAGGTGGCACTTTCTCTGGCGTAACAGTAGCAGGTATCGGCAATGATAAATTAGGTGCAATTTACTACCGTGCAAATACAGTTTACTTAACTGCATCTTCAACTTTTAGCCAAGCGCGTGCTGCACTAGTTCAATCAGCATCAGATTTATATGGTGCAAGTTCTGCTGAAGTTACTGCAGTTAAAAATTCGTTCAGTGCTGTAGGTATTAATTAATATCCCTTAAATTACATGCGCAAAATGTAAATACTTTCCCCTTCTCTATAAAGTGAAGCCGGTTTCCTTAGCAATGGAAATCGGCTTTTTTTAGTCAATATTTCATTAAATAAAAAAGACCGTCTAAATTTATAGACAGTCAAAATGTTGTTTTATAAATGAAAGCGATCTAATAAATTTGTTTTCGCAAGATCTATGACATCATCTGCATGACCGTTTAAAACTGCTTTCAGTGTCCACAATGTAAAACCATGTGCCTGTTCTAAGCTTACTTTTGGTGGCATTGCTAATTCTTGACGGTTTACAACTACATCAACCAAAAATGGTCCATTATGTTCAAAGGCACGTTGCAGGGCAGACTGTAATTCCGCTGGATCCTCAACACGAATACCTTCAATCCCCATTGCCTGAGCAACATTAGCAAAATTAGGATTTGATAAACTAGTTCCTGTTTCTAAATATCCCGCTGCTTTCATTTCTAATTCAACAAAACTAAGTGCGCTGTTATTAAAAACGATTACTTTTACAGGTAAGTTATGCTGATGCAATGTTAATAAATCGCCCATTAGCATAGATAACCCACCATCTCCACATAAAGCAATTACCTGATTTGAAGACTTTGCAATTTGAGCACCAATGGCTTGAGGTAACGCATTAGCCATTGTCCCATGGTTAAAAGAACCAAGTAATCTTCTTTTTCCATTCATACGAAGATATCTTGCAGACCAAAGTGTAGGCGTACCAACATCACATGTGAAGATAGCTTCCTCATCTGCTAAATCGCTTATAACTTTTGTCAGATATTGAGGATGAATGGGCTTACGTCCAGGCTTACCAACTGCAAAACTATCTAAATCTCTTCGAACATTCTCATATGCAGATACATACTTATTTAAATGCTCTGAATCGCGGTCACCTTTTAATAAAGGTAACAATGATTGGATTGTCTCAGACACATCACCACATAATCCATAGGTAACCATTGCTCTTCTACCTAAATGCTCTGCTCTTATATCTACTTGTAAAATGATCGCATCCTTTGGATAGAACTGCCTGTATGGAAAATCTGTTCCAAGCATTAATAAAATATCGGCATCCATGATTGCATGATATCCAGATGAATAACCTATTAGTCCTGTTAATCCAGCATTATATGGATTGTCATATTCAAGATGCTCTTTCCCTCTAAGAGCAATAACCATAGGAGATTTTAACTTTTCACAAAGCTGCATTAACAGTGAATGAGCACCTTCACATCCAGCTCCGCAAAGTAGCGTAATTTTTTTATCTTCATTTAAATAGTCTGCAAGTCGTTCTAATTCAAGTTTAGATGGCCTAATGACAGGTGTCGTAACATGAATCACTTGTTCAGGGATTGATTCCTTATCTTCTAGTGCTGCAATATCACCAGGCAATACAAGTACTGAAACTCCTTTACGTGATATCGCATGTTGCATAGCAATGGTTGCCAATCGCGGCATATGCTCCGGCCTAGTGACAGTCTCACAATAATGACTACACTCTTTAAACAATTGCTCCGGATTTGTTTGTTGAAAATATTCGCCACCTATTTCAACACTAGGTATATGAGCTGCAATTGCAAGAACTGGTATACGACTACGATGGCAATCATAAAGACCATTAATTAAATGGAGATTTCCTGGACCACTACTTCCTGCACATACAGCAATACTTCCACTTAGTAAAGCATCCGAACCTGCGGCAAAAGCAGCAACTTCCTCATGCCTAACTGAAATCCATTCTATTTTTTTAGATTTTCGAATAGAATCCAAAACTGCATTTAGTGAATCACCTACAATACCATAAACTCTTTTCACACCTGCTTGCAATAAAGATTCGATTAATAAATCAGCAATTGTCTTTCTCATATAGTTCTCCTTATCCATTTGAATGTTGACCGATTTCCTATTAGAAATGAATCAGGCCAAAACGAACGATTACATTTCACTAAACTTATGTTTTACGATTGATCAAACCGATATACTACAAATTTCATTTTCTGGTTCAATTTGGAAATTTGTACTAAGCATCATTGAAATTATCGACAATTGAATATAAAAAGAACAACTACTTCATTTAAGTAGTTGTTCAACATTCATTTATCTAATACTAAGTGAACTTTTCACCGTTGCTAATGTTTGTGATTTATATTTCTTCTTAGGCGTTGGTGCATTGTTGATTGTAGGATTTTGCATTAAATAATTCTTTTCTACAAATGCCATGTCATTTGCATCAACTACACCATCAAAGTTAATATCTGCTGCTCGTTTATTCGTTCCCCAATAAGTTTGTAAATAGATCGCATCCATTACGTCGATGACATCGTCTTTATTTACATCGCCTGCGATTGCAGTATTTAATCTATAGTAAAGATTTTGATTCAGAACTTTTCCATCTTCATGGAATCCAATCGTAAAGTCTTTGTGAACTGTAAAATGTCCAGGAAAATCAAGTGTAAACTCATATTGGTCATCAGTTAATGGTAAGTTTGGAATTTCGAAAACAACTGAAGAATTGTTTTTCCCATTGTAAACTGTTCCATTTGAACTTGTTGCTTTTACGATAACGCCTAATTTTGAGTAATCAATAGATCCCGTTGCAGCTCCATTTGGATCTAAGAAAGCCTCGGCATCTTTACTACCACGGAATAATGAACTAGTATTTTCCATATAGAAAATCGATGGGTTCCCACTTGGAACTACTTTTGACGTATTATTTGTATCTGTAACAGTAACACTCGAAATATAAGCCGGGAACATAGCTGGAAATGGCGTATACTCATTTCCCATTTTGAATTCTAAGTCAGCAAGTTTCAGTTCTCCCGATAAAGGAGTAACCCCATCTTTAGATGTAATTGTTACCGTTGCTTCAGAAGTTTTTGAACCAGTACTAACTTCTTTATCAGTGACAGTAACGTTTATTTTATCTTCTACACTTTTGTGTGGAGTAATTTTCATTGTGGCCACATTTGTATAATGATGGAATTTAAAAACTACTTGTTTTACACCACTTGCTTTATTTACATTTAACGTAGCATGAACCGTTTCACCCATTTTTGCCGAACGCTTTTCAGGTTGAATGAACGCATATGTTACATCATCACGTGTAACAAATACCTCTCTACCTTCTTTAAACGTTTTATTTGAAGCTGCATCCATTGCATAAAATGATAATAACATAGCTCTTGTTGGGTTTGTTGGAATTGTAGCTGTGAACGTACCATCTGGATTTACAGGTACAGATACCGCTCTTCCACCTAATTGATCTTGATAATATACTCTTGTACTTCCTTGGTTAAAGTTTATCCCAAGCTTTTGCATTTCTTCCGTTTCCTTATCATAAACCGAACCAGTAATCGTGACACTAGATTGTCCATTCTTATATTCGAGAACATCAGAACTATTGATAGTCATTTTTGGTGCTGTGTTGTCAAAATAGAACGGTGCTTCTTGTGAGAATGTTTTTCCTGCATCATTAGTAGCGATAATCTTTAGCTTATAATAACCTGGTTTTGCTAAATCTTGGTTATAAGCAATTGGTTGATTGTCATCACCAGTAAATTTGTAATAATACCCATTAAATATTTTAGAAATCCCATACGTAGTATTTTCATTCATTCCTAATCCATTTATTGTACCAACAAATCCTAAATCTTGACCTGTTTTTCCGTCTACAAGAACAACATCAAGTGTTCGCATATGAGATTTGATACTCATATAAGCATTTGTATAAACTAACTGACCGCTATAAGCTGAATCAAATACTTGAGTAAATGCTTGTGGACTCATAGAAAGTGAATTAATTCCTTCTTCTACTGTTTTAATCGCAAATGGAACTTGGAATGATTCATCTGGATTATTTTGATTTGTATATATTACAAATCCTTCGTAAATACCTAATTTTGCTGTTTTCGGAATCGTAATTGCGACTGTTGATTTCTTTTTAGAATTGGCAGCTACTTTAATAGACTGATCAGTAACAATCATTACGCCATTATCATCAGCATCTAATGATCCTCGACGTTCTGATTGGAATTTAATATTTACATCATATGTTTTTGCTTGATTACTATTGTTATAGATATTTAATGAGCGTTGATCGCTAATATTTGTTCCTGCTGGAGCAAATACACCGAATGAAAGTGCACCTGTTAAGTCTTTAATCGTTTTTAGATTTCCTTTTTTATCGTAACTACCTTTTGTCTCATCCATTACTTCAATTCTTGTTTTTGAATGAATTGCTTCTACTGGATCTACTTGACCTGCTCCAGTTTCAAAAACACTATAATTTCCATTTAAAGGATCTGCAGTGTTCATTAGTGTTTCTTTAATTTGTGCAGGTGTTAAGTTTAGATTTGCTTGTAATAATAATGCCGCAACACCAGCTACGTTTGGAGTAGCCATTGATGTACCAGACAAATTATCATATGCATATTCATATTTACCAACTTGATCTGCTCCGTGCATATAAGACGGAACAGTTGAGAATACAGCAACACCCGGTGCAGTAACTTCAGGCTTAATATCATATGTGATACGAGCTGGTCCACGAGAACTGAATGACGCTAATTTACTACCTTCGTCCACTACTTTACCCATTTCATCAAAAGAGAACATTGTAGTTGTGTCAAGTTTTGAGGTTAGTGCTGTTCCTTGTTCATAAGACATTGAGAATGTTGGAACTAATCCATAACTTGCACCTAAGTAAGTTGGAATAAATCCTTCACCTGGTACATTATTGACTAATATGACTGCAACTGCACCATGATTTTTAGCAAATTTTATTTTATCTACTAATGCAATAACACCACGATTTACTAAGGCAATCTTACCGTTCACATCAATAGATTTATAGTCAGCATCTGTACCAGAATTTGGAACTTGAACAATTGAGTAATGATGACCAATAAGATTATTTTCATTATCTTCAAAGCCTTTACCTAAGAGTTTCATATCTGCTTTAACATCTGAAGTTCCATGGAAAGTTCCTTTTGACGTTGCAATCTCAGTTTTCGTATCGTTGGCACCAACTGTAATTGCTAAAGCAGAAGCTCCTGGAGCACCTAAAGTGTAAGATCTATCTCCAGCATTTCCAGCAGCTACTACTGCTGTTACACCTGAAAGTACAGCATTATTTACTGCGATACTTTCAATATTCTCTGGGTCATTACTTGAATTTCCAAGCGATAAATTAATGACATCCATTCCATCTGCAACCGATTTATCAATCCCACCTAATACACTTTCAGTTGAACCTGAACCAAATTTCCCTAAAACACGATAAACATATAGGTCAGCATCTGGTGCTACACCTGTTACTGCGTAATCTGCATTATTTTTTCCACTTCCAGCGATGATACCAGATACATGAGTACCATGCTCTGTATAAAAAGTTGACCCTGTAAGTGGATCAATTTCTGCTAGACCAGATTTCTTCCAATCATCATATGTAGTCTCCATTGGATCTGCATCATTATCAACAAAATCCCACCCTTTTACTGAGCTTGGTGTAATGGATTTAGGATCTATTCCTTTTTGTGCACGATATCCTTTATATGCGTCTGTTAAATCAGGATGATTATAATCAATACCGGTATCAATTACACCTACCTTTATCCCTTTGCCAGTAAATCCTTCATCATGTAATTGATTAATGCCAGGGAATACTTCATTTGCTACTTTTTTTGCTTCTGAATTGCTTTTTGTTTTTGTTGGTGGTTCAACTTTTATCACCTGATTTGGCCATATTGCTTTTACAACTTTTGATTTTAATAATGACTTTACTTTATTTGCAGGCAGCTCCATAGATACTCCATTTAGAGAGCTATTATACTTATGTTTGATTTTGAAGACATTTTTATTTTCACTTAAATCTTCTTTATAAATAGATTCTAGATCATTTTGAAACGTGTCTTGTGCTTCTCTTGCATTTTGTTCAGCTTCTGATAAAGATAGACTATTTCCATCTGTTGCTTCTTCAATGACTGCAACTTTTGCTGGCTTATCTTTAAACTCAACAATAACAGATAAGTTATCTGTACTCTCTAAATCTACCGAATCAGGTAATTGTAAGCCTTCTTGACTAGTAGCTTTTAATTTTTGTAGTGCCTCCCGTTGTTCAACCGTTAATTTTGAAAGAATTTCTTCAATAGAAGCAGTTGAAGCTGCTTTTACAACTGATTGTTGAGGTTTTACTGGAATTGAGCTAAATAAAACACCAGTACTTAAGGTTAAAATGGCTGTCCCTTTTATAAAACGATTCATTCTTCTCTCCCCTTCATGCCAATAATATCTTTCTGACTTGATTATAAGGAGATTTGACAGTATTTATTTTTCTAAAAATTCTATCAATTACCTAAAAACTCTTCGTCAAACTTCGACATTCCCAACAAAAAAAGAGCTGTAATCAGCTCTATACAATCCCAACTTCTTTATAATCATTATTTTTTTCATCGCTTAACATTTGCATATATTTTTCTTCTAGTCCATCTGTTAAATGTCCTCTATAATGCCAAATAGCCAAAAGACACTTCTTAAATTTCTCAAGTATTCCGGCATTTTTTACTTTTATAGCAACGTCGATTAATTCATTTAATCCATTCTTGTAATCTTTTATTTCACATTTTAAGAGAGCAGTAGCATAGCAGTAATCTAAATATAATTGCCGCTGATATAGATTTGAACTGTTAGCCATTTCAAAAATCTCAGTTTCATGTCTTTTTAAAAGCTGACATGCACATTCAAATCTTTCTAATTTCACATATGCTTCTATGATTCTAGGTAATCCTACAAACAGATCTTCTCTATCTTTTAACCATTTATAATATTCATCAGCATACTGAAATTCACCAAAATCAATCCTAGCAACAAATCGATTGCCTATTGCAATGTCTGCAAAATATTGATTCACCTTTTCATATTTATCTATTACTTTTAATACTTCTTTTAATGAATGACTTAATCTGGTTAAAGCAAATCCTTGATAAACTAGAGCATAGCCATAATGTTGATCAAGTTTGGCGATTTTTTCTAAACGCTTCGCGTAATGGAATACCTTCTCCCAATCTTTTAACATATAATAAGTTGCGGTAATCCATAAAAATGTTAATTCTTGAAAATCAGCTGGCATGTAGCTTACATATTCTAAAACATGGACGAGTGTGGATGGACCTTCTTCCGTTAATCTATTTACGTAATACTTTCTAAAATAACTGATTGCTACTTCTTCAGAGGTTGGATCTGGCCTATGGTGAATAATAATTTCATACAAAGGTAATGCCTCTTTTTCTTTACCTTCCAAAAATAGCTTTTCAGCAATCTGAAATAAATTTTGTAGATTTTTTGTACGAATTGTTTTTGACTTTTCCTCTAACATAACCGTAATGATAAATTCCAGTTCTACTTTAAAACCATTAATAGCACATTTATAAATAAAAGCTACACTTCTGCGTTTATCCAAGTATCGATTTTGATTAAAACAAAGTTCAATATATAATCCGTAAAAAGTTCCTTCATCAAGACCAAAAGTATTGGTCAGAGCATCCAAATAATGCAATGATAGGGGCTTTTTATTATTAAAAACTCTACTGATATCACTAATATGAATCCCTGAATGTTTCGCTAGGTCTACTTTATTCCAATTTTTCTCTTCCATTAGTTTAAGAAATTCGTATAAAAGAATCTGGTTCATCATGATACCTCACTAGATTATGTCGTCGTTAAATGTTTTTTAATTAGGTAACATTCCATTCAAACTGCCGAAATCCTCTTAATTAATGAAAAGATAATCTAGATGTATTAGTCATAAAATATGGATAGTTCAATTGTCAATAATAGATTCGATAAAAAAAGCTCAAACCTAAAATGGTTTGAACTTTTTTCCTATATTCATTATTGAAATGAATTAATTCTTAACGTAACAAATTTATTGATTTGAAGATAACTCAGATTTTAACTGTTGAACAATTTCTGGCTGAGCTGGTGCTGCTGGTTTATAGTAGCCTTTATTAAGCGCATAATTGTATAAAGTTCTTTGACGCGCTTCGTCTTGATTTCTTAGTTGAATTAAAGTTTGTCTTAATTCTGTATTATTCGATTCACTTATAAAACCTGCATAACCCGTTAGGCTTGCATTAAGTCCTGCTAAGTAATCATTAACCATATCTTTATCCTGTAACATTTGTCTCTCCTCCTTACCCTAAGAACGATAATAGTTGTTGACGAGATTGTCTTGCAGATTGAGCATCTCTTTGTAGCATTGCTTTTAATTCAGGATCTGCACATTGCTCTGCATAAGTTTCTAATTTAGTAGCAATCGTACTATGTCCTCCGATCATATGACGCAGGTTTTCAACTTCAAGTTCTGTTAATGATTGATTCATGCTTAATTCTCCTTTCAAAACATAATACTTTATTAATTTTCCTAAATGTGGAAAATCTATTCATGAAAATGAGATTTGTTACAATCCACACAATACCTTTGTAATCTAGCATCTCAAATTAACAAAAAAAGCAAGAGAAATATTCTCTTACTTTTCGAAGTGATTCAAATCAATATCTACTTAGTCTTGCTATAATTGCGGAGTTCTCTTCGTAAAATTTTACCCGTACTATTTTTAGGCATTTCATTTATAAATTCTATTTCCTTAGGTACTTTATATTTTGCTAATTGAAGATTACAGAACTCGATCAAATCATTAGTACTTAGGAGGTGATCATTATGAACTGCGAAAGCTTTTACTTGTTCTCCAAAAATTGGATCAGGGACTCCAATTACAACCGCTTCAACAATTGCCGGATGTTTATAGAGTACTTCCTCAACTTCACGTGGATAAACATTATATCCACCAACTATGATCATATCTTTCATTCGATCAACAATATAAATATACCCATCTTCATCCATTTTCGCTAAATCCCCGGTATGAAACCACCCATTTTTAATAGACGATGATGTCTCATCTGGCATTCCTAAGTATCCAATCATAACATTTGGACCTTTTACTATTAATTCCCCTATTTCACCTCTTGGTACTTCATTCCCTGCTGGATCAACAATCTTATTCATTACACCTGGAATATCTATTCCAACAGAGCCTACTTTTCTAATCCCTTTTAAAGGATTAAATGCCGTAACTGGTGCAGTTTCTGTGCAACCAAATCCTTCCAAAATATTCACTTTATACTTTTCTTCAAATCTTTGAAGTACCTGGATTGGCAGAGAAGCTCCACCTGATAAACAAGTACGTAGTGTATTAAAATGATTAGCAGTATATCCCTCTAATTGTAATAAGATGCTATACATAGTAGGAACACCCGCAAAAAGTGTTACTTTTTCAGTCATTATTGTCTGAATAACATCATTCGGACTAAATTTCTCTGAGATGACTATCGTACCTCCACATAAGATAGGTGTATTTATACAAACAGCCATACAAAAAATATGAAACATTGGTAGAACTGCTAATATACGATCTTCTGATGTGAATTCTGTTAATTTGGCTATTGATTCTGCATTTGAACACAGATTACTATGTGAAAGCATTGCACCTTTTGGCCTACCAGTTGTACCGGAAGTATATAAAATGACTGCAAGATCCTCTTCGGTAATGAACGGAAAATCATATTCATTTTTCTCTTCTGCAATCAATTGTTCCCATGCGAATTCTGAATGATTCGTTTCTACGTAATACACTTGTTCTATCGACTTTAATTCCTTCATTAGAGAAACGATCATTGTTTCTAAACATGAATGTGCAATGACAGTTTTCGTTTTACTATTAGAAAGTATGTATGAAATTTCATCTTGACTATAAATTGGATTGATTGGTACAACTACACCACCAGCACGAAGTATGCCAAAATAAGTGATGATAAATTCAGGACAGTTCCCCAAAACAAGTGCAACTTTGTCACCTTTTTTTATTCCACTTGATGCTAGATTATATGCTACTCGATCAACATACTCGTTTAATTCTCTATACGTTATTTTTTCATTTTCAAACACTACAGCTGATTTATTTTGATAAGTTTCGGTACTCTTTCTTAATTTTTCATTTAAATTCCAATCCATTAAAATTCTCCTCCTGGTTATTAGAAAAGATTTCATTTTTAAGATTGCTATATGATTGAGGCACCATCATAAAAAAAATTGACGATGCCTCACATTTACCTATAATTTACGAAACTCCTAAACTAGTACCGGCAACTTCAATTGAAATTTTTGCAATCACTTCAGGAGGAATTGTAAAAAATAAACCACTTGGATCACTGTGAACCTTCGCTACAATATAAGCCATATTTTCTACATTCACATTATAATCAGCAAATGTATCTGGTAACCCTACTTTTATACGAAGATCTCGAATAAATGAAATGACTTCTTCAAGACATTCTTCTGGATTTGCTGGAACATCATTTAATCCAAGTGCTTCAGCAAAACCATGGATTCTTTTTAAATAGAAAGGTGCAAGTGACTCCATAACATTTGGTAATAATACAGCATTTGCTAGCCCGTGAGGAATATTAAATTTTGCGCCTAATGCATGAGCCATATTATGAACTGGAATCGCGTTAAGTGATAAACAAAAAGCTGAAATCGCCATTGTGCTTGCCATTAACATGTTCGCTCTTGCTGTTACATTTTGTCCATCATGTACTGCTGTTTGTATGTTTTCAACAATCATTCGAATTGCTTGAAGCGCATATGCATCAGCCATTGGATTCGATTGTGGCGAGAAATACGCTTCAATTGCATGAGTTAATGCATCAAACCCTGTAAAAGCAGTTATTTTCGGAGGTAATCCAACCGTTAGTTCGGGATCTAAAATTGCCATATCTGCACTAATAAATGGGTTTAATAGATTCGTTTTAATGCCTGCAATTTCATTCAAAATAACAGCAACGGGTGATACTTCTGCTCCAGTTCCTGCTGTCGTTGGAATTGCAATGTGCGGGATTGGAATATATTCTGCATCTGGCCAAAATTCCATCTTATTTCCAACAAGAAGTACTTCACGGATATCATTTACTTTTTTATGTAACATCCATTTGATTGCTTTTACAGTATCTAGAACACTACCTCCGCCTACAGCAATTAATGTGTCACCATTGCATTCATTGAAGAACTTAGCTCCTCGGTTTATTATTTCTCCCTTGGCATCCTGCTCAATGTCTTCAAAAATACCAACTAGTTGAACAGCTCCAGGAACAATTTCAAATAACTCTTTTATTTTATTTGTAATCCCAGCTTGAGTAATCCCTTTATCTACAAAAAGAACAGCTCTCTTACCTCCTAAGCCTTTAATCATTTCAGGTAACAACGAACGTGCACCTGCTCCGCTATTGACAACTGTTCGAACTGAAAACTGAAAAAATGAGGTTACCATAGAATCACTCTTTTCTATTATTTTTATCAAACTATGAATCTATTTTTCTTATAGTAAAATTCCATACCAAGGTTTTTGACTTATTTCTGGTGTTAATGAAACATGAACATGTTTTACTTGTGTATATTCATCTAATGCATATTTTCCAAGCTCGCGACCAAATCCGCTTTGTTTATATCCACCAAATGGAGCATCACTTCTAAGCATATGCCAGTCATTAATCCAAACAGTCCCAGCTTTTAATTCACGTGAAACTTGAAGTGCTTTGTTAACGTCCTTCGACCAGACTCCCGCCGCTAATCCAAAGATCGTATCATTCGCATATTCAATTGCTTCCTCGATCGTAGAGTAGCGAATGACACACAGAACAGGTCCAAATATTTCTTCTTGAGCAATTTTCATTTTATTGTTAACATCAGCAAAAATTGTAGGTTCAATAAAATATCCGTTTTCATAACCTTCTCCAGTTAATCGTTTACCACCACAAACTAAGCGAGCACCTTCTTGGATTCCTAACTCAACATAGGATAATACGGTATCAAGCTGCTGTTTTGAAGCCATAGGACCCATACCATTTTTCTCATCTAATTGGTTTCCAATTGTAATGGAAGATGCAAGTTTCTCTAGTCTTTCCAATACTTCATCGTAGATAGAATCATGAACTAGAAGTCTTGTACCAGATTCGCAAAGTTGTCCTGAGTGTAAACAGAATCCAAATAAGCTTCCTGGAATCACGATATCTAAATCAGCATCTGGTAAAACGATTGATGGAGATTTACCGCCTAATTCCAACGTAACTCGTTTTACTGTTTCCGAAGCCATTTTCATAATGTGGCGTCCTACTTCTGTTGAACCAGTAAAAGCAATTTTGTCTACGTGTGGATGAGTGGCTAATAATTCACCAACAGTTGACCCAGGTCCCGATACTACGTTAAACACACCCGCTGGAACTCCAGCCTCGGTTGCTAACTGCGCTAGTTTTAGCGTAGAAAGAGGGGTATTTGATGCAGGTTTTACAATAATCGAATTTCCCATTGCAAGAGCAGGTGCAATTTTCCACATTGCTAAGAGCATAGGAAGATTCCAAGGAGTGATTGCTGCCACAACTCCAATTGATTCACGCCAAACCTGATTATTGCTTGGTCCCGGAAATGGAATAACTGGTAATGATTCTACAAATGGATATTCCATCGTAAATTTCGCAGTTTGTTGAAGTAAATCTACTAAATACAAAATATCAAGATTTGAAATTCTTCTAACTGTTGCACCTGAACTAATTGCTTCCAAGAATGCTAGTTCCTGAGAGTTCTCAATAATTTTATTTCCAAAATTAATTAAAATTTGTGCTCGCTCTTTAGGTGATTTTTTTGCCCATACACCTGAATCATAAGCTTTTCGAGCAGAAGCAATTGCAGCTTCTGTATCTTGTTTTCCAGCTTTAGCAACCTTAGCAATCACTTCACCAGTTGCTGGATTTTTCACATTAAAAGTTTCACCGCTTATTGCAGGTGTCCATCTTCCATCAATATAAAGTGGAAATTCCAATACTTTTACAGCTGTTTGCATAAAAAGACCTCCTAAAAATAGTTTTAAAAAAAGACTCTATTATCATTACATGTTGGTTAACAATTCTGATTAACAGAGCCTGTAAATAAAGTGTTTAAAATTTATGACCTAAGCATTTCTCTTCATTAAGGTGTAACGATATTCGGCCATGGATCAAACTTGTCCATTATTAACAATAGTTCTTTAAATTTATTTTTATTTCCTGAAACAGAAATCTTACCGGCTGCTTCCATCTTATCCATGTCAGCCAAACCAAGAGCAATTAAATAGAATGTTACTTTATCAACTGTTAATGTAGCGTCAGGGTTTGTAGCTTGCTGATTTTTTTTATAGTTTAAAACTGAATTGCCTACATTTATTGAGTAATTCGTTTTTAAATCTGTTAATGACACATTAAATGAATACTGTTTTCCTTCTGCTTTTGTTCCGTTTAGTTTAATTGATAAGAAATTCATAAAATCTTCTACTGGCATATTCATAAGCATATCTAAATTCATAGGATTCGGACGTTTGGAGTCATCTTTTACAACTCCTTTTCTAAGCTCTTGGGCACCAGTAAGATAGAAATTACGCCATACTGAAGACTCTGCTTGATAACCTAATTGTTCGTAAGCGTTAGCAAGTAAGTTTTTCGCCTCTGTGTTTTTCGGATTCGACATCACCACATGTTTTAAAACTTCAGCTACCCATCGATATTCCCCTTTGTAATAGTCAATTTTCGCTAGTTTCAATACATTTTTTTCGCCGCCCATATACTTCACATATTTAGATCCAGCTTCTATCTCTGGCAACGGATCTAAATCTGAAGGATTTCCGCTAAAATAACCTAAATAAAAATTATAAACAGCCTTCACATTTTGTTTTACATTTCCATAATAACCACGATTAGCCCAATACTTGTCTAAGCTTTTTGGGAGCTTGATTTTATCTGCAATTTCATCCGCTGTGTAGCCTAAATTTGCCATCCGAATTGTTTGATCATGAATATATTTATATAAATCTCTTTGTTTTGTTAATTGCTCGATAACACGGTCCTTACCCCATAATGGCCAACTATGTGCAGTTACCATGACTTCAATATCTTCTTTACCATATAAATCAATTGTTTGATCAAGTGCTTCTGTCCATTTCAGGGCATCTCTTGTTTTTGCCCCCCTTAATGTATAAATATTGTGTAATGTATGTCCTGTATTTTCTGCTACAACTAATGCTTTATAGTCCTTAATGTAATAATGCATTTCAGCAGGAGCTTCAGTATGAACTGTTAATAAAAACTCAAATGTTAATCCATCTATTTGCATTGTTTGGACATCGTCCTTAATTTCAATAGTTGGCAGCATATAACTGAATGTACCTGTACTTAAGCCTGGTCCAATACCTGCTGTAACGAAACCTTTTTCATTAGCTGGTAATAAATTACCGAACATATAACCTGCACGTCGGGACATGATATTTCCTAAAAGTACATTTTCACTTAATGCTTCTTCATTAAATCCATTTGGCACAACGATTGGAACCTTTGTAGGATCAGTTGCATACCCGGCTACTCCTTTAATACCGCCAAAATGATCAGCATGACTATGACTGATTACAATTGCACTTACAGGTTGTTTTGGTCTATGCGCAAAATACAATTCCATTGCTTCCTTAGCCGTTTCAACTGTCGATAATGTATCCAAAACAATTAAGCCTGTTTTCCCTTCGACAATCGTCATGACTGATAAATCTAGTCCACGAACTTGATAAACACCCTCAACTACCTTGAAAAGACCTGATGTATTTTGTAATTGAGCTTGTCTCCATAAACTTGGGTTAACTGTTGCCGCCGCAAATTTGTCCTCTTTTATAAACGAATATCGATTACTATCCCAAATAACTCCCCCGTTTGCATTTTTTATTGGTTTCATGCTAAGTGGTGCAATAAATCCCTTATGTGCGTCTACAAAATCTTGTTTATCTGCGAAGTTTAACTCCTTATAAACTGAACTATTCTTTTGTGTTGTGATTTTTGTTGCTGGTAAAGTAGTAGGACTATATGTTGCGGCATCTGTGATGGTAGTGCTTAACAATAATGTAAGTGCCACAGGTACTGTTTTTGTGAACAAGGACTTTTTTGACATTTGCTTTCCACCTCTATTAATGAATTAAATCTGTAAAAGGATACTATTTGTAATTTCTGAGATTAGTTGTATTCCGCTCCAGTCAATATCTTTATAAATATTTTGTTTTACTTTAACTGTTTAAAAACATCAATCTTAAAAAAAGTTTCTAAAAAAAGAATTTAGTGAAATCTTTGAAACTAAGTTGATTTTTACGTATGATCATCAATCAAATTTAACACTTCGAACAAAAAAGAAAACGCTTGCAAAACACAAAGAATTAAGAGAACATAATGTAAAGATTAAAGTTTTTAAACATCACCCTTTCATTTGTTTGAAAATTAAGAATTATTAGAACTAATTGTATTACTCAGAAGTACCATAGTAAAATTAAGAATTGTAATAGGTAGTTCACAAATTCTAATACTTGAATTTAGAGGAATTATTCATCAATAAACATAATTACTTATTGAGGGTTTATGTAAAAAAGGTGGTCACAGTATGCACATACAAAAATTAGAAGTGCTTGTCGAAGTCGCTAAAACGGGATCATTTTCTTCTGCTGGACAGAATCTTCATATAAGCCAATCTGGCGTTAGTCAAGATATTAAAAAGATTGAAGAGGAACTAGGGGTCAAAATATTTGAACGATCTCGTTCTGGCGTCGTACAAACAATCGAAGGTTCTAAAATTATTCATAAAGCAAATGAAGTTTTGTTAAAATATGGCGAATTAATTGATGAGGCTAGAAAAGTATTAGATATACATTCTGGTAATCTTCGCGTATCTACTATTCCAGCTTTCATGACTCACTTAATAAAACCATTAATGGAATTTAAGAATTTATACTCTAATTTAACGATTGAGATGTCAGAAAATATTACTGAACTCACTGTTGAATATATTCAACAGAATAAAGCTGAAATCGGCTTAATTTGTTTATATGAGGATTTATTAAAAAATATAGAGAATTTACATGTAGATAAGATCTTTGAAGGAACCATGAAGGTTTATGTAAGTAGTGACTCACCGTTTGCAGTAAAAAAAACAATCACACCAGAAGAAATCCTTCAACAAGATATTGTTCTATATAACGGGGATTATATCAAATGGTTCAGTCATCATTTTCAAAATACTTTTGGCAAAATGAATATATTATTTTCTTCAAACCAAACAGAAGAACTGTCAAGAACAGTCTCAACAGGCATGGCCATCACTTTTGCTCCTGACTTTGCGATAAGAAATAATACTTATCTATTAGAAGGAAAAATTATTGAGGTCGATCTCATGAATTATGAACCTATAGATGTATCTCTTGGGTTAATTTACACAAAGAATAGACAACCTACTAAAATAGAAAAACACTTTATTAAATTTCTTAAATCTGAATTGCAATATTATATTAATTAATCTTTTACGATACATTTGGAGTTTTCTGGTTAATGAAAAGTATTTGCAATCTCTATAAATAGAAACAGCATGGAATAAACTCCATGCTGTTTTTTCACTACTTTCTTAAATGATATGGAACTGTAGTAATGACTACCTCTTTCTGTCTAATTAGCCATAATCGAAGTAATAAAGCAGTTTGATTGTGTAAAAGATTATGCCACCATTTTTTTGGAATAAATTGTGGGATAACAATTTGGATATGACTACTTGGTTCTTTTGCTTCAACTAGTTTTATAAACCTTGATAGTGGTTCTAATACTGATCTATATTGGCTCTTTAGCACAACTAGTCGACAAGGAGTTCCCCATTCTTCCCACTTTTCTTCCATCTTCTCGATAGATTCATCATCGAAGCCTACATAAACCGCAATCAGGTCTTCAGATATACTTTTTGCAAAAGAAAGCGTATTATGAACGACTCGATGAGTCCCTGAAACTAATACAATCGTTACGACTTTATTCGTTTCTGGCTTGAAAGTATCTAAATCGATTCGTAATTCATTTGCTACATTTTGATAATGTTTGTAGATTGCTAATGAAAATAATATGATACCAGGTATAACAACTAATACAACCCATGCGCCATCTGAGAACTTTGTAACTGCGAATATAATCGTTACAATTGAAGTAACAAATAATCCGACTGCATTAATAGCTAATTTAACTTGCCAATTCGGTCCTTTCACTCGTTTCCATCTTCTCGTTAATCCAAATTGTGCAATTGTAAATGAAAGGAATACACCGATTGCATATAATGGGATCAGAGCGTTTGTATGAGCTTGGAATGCAATAATGAGTATACTCGCTCCTGCTGCAAGTGCAATTATGCCGTTAGAATAACCTAAGCGATCCCCTCGGTTCATTAACCCTCTTGGTAAAAAACCATCTGCGGCTACAATTGCCGCTAACTGTGAAAATCCTGTAAACGTTGAATTTGCTGCTAAAATTAGAATGATAAATGTAAACCATATAATAATTTGATACAGTATTCCATGTCCAAAGTAAACCTGAATCAGTTGTGATAACATTGTATCGTTTGGATCTGGTGTAATCCCATTTACATATAAATGGTAGGCATATCCAAGTAGTGTAACTGAAGTAATGACTCCTAGTGCGATATATGTTTTAATCGCATTTTTTTGTCGCGGTTCTCTGAATATCGGAACTGCATTGGAAATCGTTTCGATTCCAGTTAAGGCCGAACAAGCTGAACTAAACGCTTTTAGGACGATTAAGATACTCAACCCTTCTGGTATTGTACCAAAGGTAGGGGTATGGTGCTGAACAAATCCATTTTGGAATTCATCAAAAAAGCCAGTAAAAATTAACAGTAACATACAAAGCATAAATCCAAATGTTGGCCAAGCAAATATTTTTGCCGATTCTGCAACGCCACGAAGGTTAACAACTAATAAGATAAATACACAAAATATTGCTAAAACCGTTTCATAATGCGCGATACTTGGATAAGCTGATGAAACTGCCTCAAGTGCAGCCGAAACTGAAACTGCTACAGTTAAAATATAATCTACTAGTAGGGCACTTGATGCGACTAGTGAAACCCAACGTTGTTTAAAATTGTCTTTTGCAATTGCATACGCTCCCCCACCATTAGGATAAGCTAATATTCCCATAATGTATGAAATAATTAGAATACCAAGAAGGATCACGGTTGCGATTGTGATCGGTATAATAAACCAACTTGCTTTTGCACCAAGTCCCATTAGTTCCGTAATACCTGCCTCTGGACCATATGAGACGGATGAATAAAGGTCCGCAGCAAGAATTGGTAAAGCAATAAACCAAATCAATTTATTATGCTGTGCATGAACTTCCGAAGTTCTCATAGGTCTACCAATAAAGAATCGTTTTATACTAGTAAAATTTGAAATAGAATACCATATTGCTAAAATTGCTAAAATAAATAATCCAATTTCCATATAATCAGATGGGTGTTTCATATTTTTACTCCCCTTGTTTTCATATTTAGACACAACAAAAAGACACTGGAGAATTTCCAGTGCCTAAAAAAGACATCATTAAGGAAACCTCCTTTTCACACGCTTACGAGGTTAGCTGTCGGATTCGGGCCTAAAAAGTAGCCCTACCTTAAAAAAGGATTCACCCCAAGTGCATTCACACATAAAAATTGGTTCCCCCGCTTCATTTCTTAACACACGTATGTCCTATCCAACCCCGTTAACATAAACAATCAAAAACAAATGTCGTTTTCTTTTATTTAAGGAGTTAGTCAGTGGTGTTACTTAAATGAACTCAGCGATCGTAGGTTATTTAATTCGTGTTGCTATCTTCTAATGTATTTAAGATTACATTAGAAGGTAACTAGAATTGACATCATTTCAACTTGTAAACTAGTAAACTAATATTTACTCATTGAAATCATTTGCTGATTATCGCTTTTTCCTTATCGTTTTCCCCTTCTTCCATATGACTACGGTCGAAAATCCTTTTGAACACAAAAAAGACACAAGGATACCTAGTGTCTTTTTACGCACAAATAGATACCTTCTCTTAACACGCTGACGAGGTTAGCTGTCGGATTCGGGCTTTAAAGAGTAGCCCTACCTTACTAAAGGATTCACCCCAAGTGCAATTGCACAAATTTGGTTCCCCCGCTCTAAAAAGATTAAGCGATCATAGGTCATTAATTTTTTTATTATGTTGGTAAATATACTACTGCAATTTGAATTTGTAAACGAAAATTTTTTAAAAAATTTTAAAACCTGTATAATCCCGGGCTAAATCTAATTATTTTTACACTGAATTTGTTTTCTAATAATAATAACTTAGGTTACGTTTTTTATAGTAAATTCCTTTTCATGTTGATGAAAAACTTTATGTTTGATTACTCATCAAATATATAAAAGTTTCTTTATATAACAACTCCATTGATTTACAAATCCAAATAAAATTTCTTATGAAAGTAGAATTTTTATTGAATCTTTTAGTTAATTGATGTCATTTTTACTTAAGTGAAGTTCAGCCAAAACAAAAAAGGCTCCCAAAAAGAGCCTTCTTCAAATTAACATTTTATTATTGTTCCCAGTAGCGGCGTGCCCCTGAGAACTCCTCGATATAGCCTGGTGTGTTTAATGGAATAATTTCAACGTTCTTTGAAGCATTTGGCGCATGAATCATTAAGCCATCTCCAATATACATTGAGACGTGATGTACTGAACCAGTTCCATTATTTGATGCAAAAAATAATAGGTCTCCAGGTTGGATTTCATCCTTATTGACTACTTTGCCTGCTTTAGATTGAGGGCCTGAATCTCGTGGAATTGTTATACCATATGCCTTATGTATCGAGTAAGTAAATCCAGAGCAATCAAATCCAAATCCTGATACACCTGCCCATAAGTAGCGTAGGCCAAGGAATTTCTTAGCTGTTTTCATTAATTCTTCAGGAGTTGCTTTCGGAAACTCGTTTTCATTTTGATAGGTTGCTACATCCTCTTTTTTAATAAATTTATTACCATCATCAGGCGTTGCAACCATAACAACATCGCCAAAATCCTTCACGATAGGTAAACGAGTATTAAAGCTAACTTCCATAAACTGTTGATTCAATGCTTTTCCATCATACAACCAAGCAGTTGGGCTAGATACCATTATAAATGCCGCATCATTTAAACTCTCTAATCGATCATCCGCTGTTAACTGGCTCTTTGGCATCCAGCCTGGGTATCCTAAAGGATTACGTGGAGTAGGCTGACCTTCTACTGCCACTTGTACCCAATCACCGACTTCCTGTAGAATGACTACTTTAGATCCAAACACCGCTTGTGTTTCTAGTTTACCTGTCAACCAGCGACGAACCTCGCTATCCTGCATATTAGCTGACCATTTCCATGGATCAACTGGATTACTTAAAGAAGGTGCATCAATATCTCTGACTTGGAATCTACCATTCGTTGTCCATTGAGTTGAAACTGACACATCTACATACGCAGTATCACCAGGATGAAGTTCTTCAGGTGAATTTGCAGCAAATGCTTGGAATGTCATTGTTGATAATAGTGTACCTGTTACACATAAACTTAAAACCCATTTTTTTGTCTTTTGCATGTTAAAGCTCCTCTCCATATTTTAACGAAGACTTCTAGATTATCTTCGGTGAATCCCTAAGTATTAGTAATGTAACTTATTAAACTATCATTCTAATTAAGGTAAAAATTAATCACCTTTAAATATGTTATAAAAAATGAAAATCCAACTATTAGAAAGGGCATGCCCTGCTAATAGCTGGATTTCATCTACGATAATAGATAAAGCAGCATTATGACTCAATGATTTGCTTGTATTTAATCTGTGCATTTTTAAACGCGACTGTTAAAGCTTTCTGTGACGAACCAAAGTAACGTGTATTAATTTCATTGACGACTAGATCCAATTCTAACATTGAATGTCCAATGAATAATTGCTTCACAAAAGATGAAGTCAAAGAAATAGTGGCTGAACAATCAGCATCAACAATTAAATGGGACGATCGATCAACAACCAATCCAATAAAGAAAGCATTAAATTGCTGCATGATTGGATTATTAGATGCGGTCTTTGAATCACCAATTATGTAAATAGTATCCTTACTGTACACTTCATTTCCTCCCGAACAAGGTATACCGAGCGAGATTCAATCCGAAAAAGGAAGGAATGAGCAACGGCATATGTATTCGCTTACATTTAATCATAGTACACGTAAATGTTTTTTACAATATATTATGAATATTCAGTCACATAATAATGAATAACAGGAAATAAGTATTATGTAATATATATTCTCTCTAACTATTTTACTATAAACGATAGATTTGAAACCGAATATTACATAGGGTTTAAGCAATAACAAAAAAGATTTATTAAGAAGTAAATTAGAAAATAAAAGATGTTTCCATTCATTTATAAAACGAAAATATGACACAAATGAAAGGGTTATTCATCTATGTCATATTCGTTTTTATTTATATTTAATTAAATTACTTATTTATGATTGTTCGTTTTACGGAATTACTTTTATTACCGGATTTATCAATTGATTAGCTTCAGTATTACCTTTAATTTCTACACCATTTTTACCACGTAAGTTAAAATTAGTACTGTTTATTTTTCTTATGATCAATTACTGTTGTTTTAGCTGCAGCACTCTGATTTCCTTCGCTATCTTTAGCATAAACAGATAGAACTGTACCTTCTTTTTGCTTACTAATCTTAACTCGATACTCTCCTTTAGAGTCTGCTTTTCCAGTTGCAATAATCTCATCATTTTTCTTAATAATGATTGATGCATTTGCTTCTGTTTTACCAGTTATATCATTATCATTATTATCAACTGTGTCGATTATTGGTGTATTTGGAGCTGTACGATCTAATACGGTAGTTGATAATGTTTTTTGGTATCCTGTCATACCCTGCACTTGTATCGTTAAGACTGTACCTGCTTTTTGAGGACTAATTTGAATTACATATTTACCTTCCGAATCTACTTTACCTGTTGCTACAATACTTTCTTTATTTTTCACTGTAATTTTTGCGTCTTGTTGCGCGGTACCTGAAATTGTAGTGTCATTGTCATCAATCAAATTGATCGTAGTTTCAACAAAATTTCGTTTTAAGACATTCAGTGAAAATTCTTTCGTCGTGCTCGCAATTCCTTTTGTAATTGTCGCCGTTAACGTAACTGTGCGATCTCCATCCTCAAAATATGGTCGTGTTACAGTACCATCTTCTTTCAATAATGAAGGATTACTTGAAGACCAAGAAATTGTTGTATCATTCGTTCCTTTTGTTGGTAAATTCAAATTAGAAGTGACTGAATTTTGCTCTATATTATTTTGCTTAATTAAATTCCAAACCAATGACGATTTTGCTGCCAAAACAGCTGGTTCATCATTCTCGTCTTTACTTCTTACAAAGAAATAAAACGTTTTTCCAAGTCTTGCATCACCTGATTTGATATAAGCGAATACTGAAATGTATTGATTATGAGTAGGTCTTTTCACTTTTCCGTCATTTGCGATCACGTCTGGCATGTCAGATTCCCATCGAATTTCCACACCATCATTCCCAAAAGTTGTCGGGAACGTTAAATCCTTGGTGACGTCCAAATCGCTTTTGTTTTCACCAAGTAATTTATCGGTTGTTAACCCTTGATACACACGTAGTGCTTTAGTTCGATCTACGTTTTTTGTATCTTTTAGGACCATTAGATAGAACGTTTTGTAAAACGTACCGCTGTTTCGTGTGAATTTTGCAACAAGTTCCACCTGTGCGTTATCCTCGTCAAATAACGGTAGATAGACTCGACCTTGATTTGTAATATGCTTTTGATCATCAGAAGTCCAAGTAATTAGTGAACCATTTGATCCTCTAGTTGGTAATGATAAAGCTTGAGATACATTACCTTGATCAATATTTCCTTCTCGAATAACATCCCAAGTAATTAATGAAGCATCTTCTGCAATAGCTTGTGAATCATTTTGAGTTTTCGATTTTACTGTTAGGTTGAACGTCTTAATAGCTTTAGCACTTCCTACTGTGGTAGTAGCCGTTAGCGTTATATTAGTATCCTTATCTGCTCGATACACTTTACCATCGCTTGTTATGATGGTCGGATCACTACTTTCCCAGTTAATTTCTGCTTGATTATTTTTATCATAGAAAGGTAGCACTAAATTTGTCATCACGTTCGTTTGATTTGTATTTGCACCTTTTATTTTCTCCCAATTTAATTGTTCCGCTGCTTTTGTTGCTAAAGGTTGATCTGCACCCTCTGCTGCACCAAGACGATAGATTACCACATTGAAAACTAATGGATGGTTCCCTGCAAATGGGTGACTAGGGTTCTCACCAATTGTACTCCCACCATCAATTTCAAAAAAGTTTGCTCCTGGTTTTAACTCACCTGATGGCATACTGAATGATTTCACACCAGGTTCATTGTTATATCCTGCTGGGATATTTCCGCCAGTTTCTTCGTTAAACCCATCGTCATATGGAACACTTCTCCATTCCGCCGTTGGATCAAATAAGTTTTTATAGATTTTATTTTCTCCCGCTGCTGCTCGATTCCAATCGACCCATTCAGCGTAGAAATTCATTCCAACCGCTGTTATCGATCCTTTTACATCATACGTTGAATCATAAGTAAAGAATGTTGCAGTACCCGTTGTATCAATAATCGCGTTATCAAATTTGACTTTTGGTATATACGAATTTTTGATGATAGGAACATCAACAGTCGTCTCATGACCTAAATAGTCAATCATCGTTACTGGGAACGTACTTTCCCCTTGTGGAATACTACCTGGATCATTATATCCGACAGGATTATTAAATGCATATACATCTCCTAATGGTAAGTCCCACTCTGGTATAGCATCAGGGTAATAATATGTTGACGCTACCCTTTGTTGATTTCCTACTAATAAAATTGGGGCTAAATCTGGATTTGCTGTCCAAGTTTTATTGTTACCATAAGGTGTTACAAGATAACCTTGTACATATGGATCGAAACTTTCTACATGGTAAGTCTTATTGTAATGAAGTTTTATTTCTGAATTTCTACTCGCATCTTTATATGGAACAACCTCAATCGGGAGTTCAGTGTCTGTCTCACCATTTTTTACAATTACTTTATCTGATGCAACATTTACATCAAACGTAATCTTACTTACATTTCCCATATAATCGGTAGTTGTCAGTTCGATAGAGTGATCTCCATTTTCTAACACGACTGGATATCTGAACATTTGTTCAGATCGATCAAGAGTTGTCACGCTACCCATTGATTTTTGAGTACCACCATCAACAGCAGCCTCTACTTTATAGCCTCTTGAATTTGCTATTTCATCTTTCACTGTTGTATTAAGCATCAGAGAAACAGGGTCTCCACTCTTTTCTACAAATGCTTTCATTTTATTTGCATTCAATGAAATGCTTGGTGCCACTGTGTCTAGAAATGTCTCGATTCCAATTGCAGGAATATCTGCATCATCCCATTTTTCACCCTCAGCTAAACATACATACTTCACTACATACTCTCCGGCAGGTAAATCGTTTGGAACGGTATACTCCCCTTTAATTGAATACTCACTGTATTCTCCATATGCTGGTTTTTCCGTCATCACTTGATTTAGGTTAAGATCTACAGGATCTCCGATAATTGAACTATTGTCGTAATAATCCTTTAAAAGGACTGCTTGAATTTTTTTCACAGCACCTGTACGTCCAACTGCATTGAAATTTAAACTAAAATTGTCGCCAGGTTTTACGTTAGCAGTCCAGTACATACTTGGAACGTTGTCGCCTAAAGTAGCTGAATACATATCAATCCAAACATGATTACTTGTTTTATTAACGATAACGGTATGACTTTCACCATAATTTCCTACTTTATCAATTGGCGTAATGTTGATGATGTTAAGACCTTCATTTAGGCCTGGTACGGTTAATTCATATGTGCCGTCAGCAATTTGTTTAACATCTGACTTATAATTCGTAAATGGCTCAGATCCGTTAACGGCTAGAAATACACTCCCGTCAACATCACCAGCTTCTCCATCTTCCATAGTCCAGCGAACTGTGTAGCTATCTTTATTCGTCACTTCAGGATTTGTTTTTTCATCATAATCCGCTGATCTTAATAAATTTAAAGTTGGTGCTGTAGTATCCTTATACATAGGGATATAAATTGTTGGTTGTGGTTTTGCATTTTGTGCATCTGCTGTTGCTGTAACTGCAAAATAATACTGTCCATCTGGCATTGGTAGTCCCTGATTATGTGCATACCAAACCCAATCTGCTGAAAGTAAAGAGGGAAGACCACCTGAATAAGGATCACCTTTTGCAAACCATTGTTCATCTGCCATATGTGTCACGAGATTATGTTCTTTGTCAACAACATCTATTTTTATGTTACGCGCACTTCGAAGTAAAGCAAGCGCTGGTACTGGATAGAATTCAGGACCAAAAGCATAATACTTATCACCTAAAGCAATCTGAGCTGGTGTAGTTGGTTTACCGAATAACTGCTCGTACCCAAAATAAAAAGGACCTGTTTGAACCGCTAATTGAGTACCAAAATCTGACTGCGTCCATACATCAGTTGTATCTGCTGTATCGATAACTTTTGGCTCATCCCATTTGCCATAAAAACCATTATATGGAACATTTAACGTTGGATTACTTGAATCTGTCGGTGTTAAATATAAATAGCCCTCAACAAACGTGTTTTTTATTGTAGCATCTGTTAAAGATAATGTAACACTCACTGTCTTAGTTGAATTTGCAGGGATTGTAATTTCCTTTAAATCAAATGATAATTTTGCATCATCCAAATATCGACTACGAATGTTATCTGAATTTGTTTTAAGCGAATCTTTTAATACATCCGTCATCACAGTTCCATTTAATTTGTACGATACTGATTTATTTGAAAGATTTGATGCATTTAATATAAATTGCGTGTCTTTGTCTATTTCTTTTAAACTAATACTGCCTGTATCAGTTGAGCCTGTGACAACAACAGGCGATTTCACAGCAAGATCCGGACGGATCATTCCTGCTCCTTGCCTTCTAGGTTGGTACTCAGTCATATAATCAATACGGTCAATTGAATTGTTCGTATTGACATAATCTCTTTTTGCTGGAATTGATGTATTCATGATTAAATTCTTTGTTAACCCCGCAAACTCTCTTGTTCCAGGTTTATATCCTTTTTCTATCAAAGCTTGCATAACATCAGCAACTGCTCCTGCTACATAAGGAGCTGCCATAGAAGTTCCATCTTCATTCTCATACGCATTATTCTTTGTTGTATCTGCAGTCCTAACTGACGAATAAATTGCATGTCCAGGAGCCATTACTTCAGGTTTTAATAATAAATCACTTGTTGTTCCCCAAGATGTAAAATCTGTAGGTTGCCCTGGGTTCGATTCAGCAAACGCTGAGCCTACCGTCTCATCAGTAATTTTAAACTTGATTGACTTCTGAGTTGTAGTATCAAGTGGACCAATAACCGGGCCTCCACCACATGTACCAAGTGGGCCAATAACTGGGCCATCACCGCCACCACAAGTAAGTTTATCTTCTAATGCCCTTCCATCATCATAACTAATAAATGAAAAAGGAATCGATCCAAATCCTTGTGGGTCTGGAGCTGGTTGAGTAGAACTTGAGTTATAAATGATTACTCCTTCGGCACCTTTTTGTTTTGCATTTGCTACCTTTTCTGCGAAACTTATTGTTCCGCGCTTAATTAATACGACCTTCCCAGTCACATCTAAACCATCGTAATCTGTTGGAATTCCAATTCGTTCAATTCCACTACTGTCTTTTCCTAGAGAAACTAAAGAATACTCTTTGTTTTTATCTGCTGGGTAATTCCAGTCATCAAGACCTTCACCAGAAATGTCATAATTAACTTCTTCTGTGTGAAATTTATACGTATGTTTCGATACAATATTATTTGCAGCTGCAACTGTAAATGAATCTGGATAAACACCTGGGTTTCCGATTTTATTTAAATCTGGAGTTTGTCCGATTTTGATTGTTTCACCCATACCGCCAGACCGATCTGCATATGCATTAGAAGCATTTCCTGCAGCAACAACGACAATATGTCCCTCATCTGTTGCATTTCGAATCGCAATTCCTAAAGGATCATTAGGGTCTCTTGTATCGAATGAAGAAGAGGAACCTAAACTCATATTGATAACGTCTGCTCCTAAAGCCGAGGCATGGTCAATTCCTTTAATAATATCTTCTGTTAATGCACCAGCTTGTTTGTCTGAGAATACTTTTTCTGCAATAATTTGTGCCTCTGGTGCTACCCCTTTAATGACAGGGCCTGATCCAGCTGCAATCCCTGCTACGTGTACACCATGTGAGCTAGTAGCATTATTGGGATCTTCCACACGCGGGATGATATCATCATTTTGATCAGCCCAGTTGTATCCATCTACTACTTTAAGAGAAGTTGACCCATCTAGACGAGTAAATTTCCCTTTTTTAATTTTTGCTTTACTCATGTCTTTAGGATCTGGAAACGCTTCATGAGTATAGTCAACCCCTGTATCAACGATTGCAATAACCATTCCTTCCCCTTGATAACCGATTGGTTTTCCTATTGTTGAACCGTTCCAAAGATTTTTAATTCCTGTCAAGTCATGCTCTTGATTAACTGCAGGAGTAAATGTTTGTTGCAAAGTAACTGCTTTTACTTCTGGTAATGATTTTATATAGTCGATATCTTCATATTTAATATTTTTAATACTAAAACCTTTAAAGACGGTTTCAAATTCATGTTTAAAATTCAGGCTTTTACTACTCTTTGATTTACTTCCAGTTAGCTTGTTTTTAATTTTGCTTTTTGTCGATTCAATATCCTCTTGAATCATATCTTTTGCATTACTTAAAGACTGTTGATTCACCCCTATACTTTTTTCAGCTGTCATTTCAGATACAGTTTGGCCCTTCAGTTGAACAATAACTGAAACCATCTCGTCTGGCTTATGAGCTTCTAAATTCGCAAGCTTTTCCATATCTGCTAGTTTCTTTTTCTTATCTCTAGAAATTGCAGCCTCGATACTTTTAATGCCTTTTTCTTTTAATCTTTCAATCTCTTCATTTGTTAAACTAGCTGAATTAGGGTTACCTTTACCATTTGTTACAAATATACTTGACTTAGGTTCTGGATCTATTGCTGTGAATGGATTTTGCTGTTGTTTTTCATCTGCTAACACAAAATTCATATTTGACATGACTAGTCCGAAGACCGTCAAATATGACATTTTTTTCAAAAACCTTTTTCTAAACTTCATGTTGCCCCCCTTTTTGACTGAGCAATTTATTTGTGGAGTTCACTTACTCAGACAATTTCCTAAATCAATAATCAAGAATATTCTTAATAATTAGATTTATAAATCTAATTTAACTTAAGCTAGTATTTGTAGTAAATTGGGGGAATTTATAATATTTATGCCTATTAAATTAAAATATTTAGTATCAAAAAACACAGGAAATTGTTGAATTATAATAGACATTGTTAAAATATGAAGTAACTTGGTTATGAATATAAAAGATTCTTTTTTAGACTTGGGGGAATTTAACTAAAGTAGATGATTTAATAAACAAAATATTAATCTACAATCGTTTTAAGGAACTGAACTTACATCTTCTTGATTTGCTACACACAAGCCTCTTTGCATTCGCCATGCCCATAGATCTATATAAACTTCCCGATCCTCGTTCAATCCAATTATAGGATTTACATTCATCTTCAAAACGTTAAAATATCTATTGGACTTCCATCACATTAAACCAAAGTTATCTTTTTGCGCTAATACTTAAGTATTTAAAAAGACTGTCCAAATCAGATTCACTAATTTGGACAGCCGAAAATATTTTATAAAAAGTAGAACTAACTGTTATCATCATGAGGATACTTATGCGGGCTATTAATTAGTTTTCGCAAATTACCTCGATAAAAAACATCCTTAAATTCTTTATAATTAAATGGAATAATAGGTGCTAGATATGGAACTCCTACTGAACGCAGCCTTGATAAATGGATAATTAAAACGACCAAACCAATACATAAACCTGTAATTCCTAAGAAGTTTCCTAAAAGTAAAAAAATGTAGCGAGCAACGATTATCGTAGCTGGTAATGCTCCTATTGCAAGTAAGCTACTTGAGAGATATGTGATTCCTACCAAGATCAGGCTTAATGGATGCATTAATTTTGCATCAACTGCAGTTGTGCTAATTGTGATTGTTGCAATTAACGAAATAAGTACTATCATTTCTTTTGAAATTTTATATGAACCAATTGCAAGTAATTGTAACAAAAATAATAATAGTAAAACTTCAATCCAAACTGGAAGATATGTATCTGAATGTGTAAAGTAATGTTTTAAAACCTTTTTTGGAAACCATTTTTCATGAAAATTGGCAACTGCTACATAAAATCCGGGTAATAGTATAGTCAAGAAAAAACTAAAAAATGTTAGAATTCGAGTAAAACTTGTTAATTTAGAATAATATTCGCTAGGTTGTTGAAAATATTGAACGAATAAATTAGGCACAAGCGTTGCAGCTGGCGTACCATTTGTAAATATAGCGATTCTACCTTCGTACAAAGCAGCTGATACTGCATCAGGTAATTCTGTATTATATGATAGAGGGAATATTGTTTTTTGGTTTCCCTCAACTGCTTCTTCAATCACTCTTGATTCAAGAACATATTCGACATCTAATGAGTTAATTCTGTGACGGACTTCATTCAAAGCAGTTTGATCTACTCGATCAGTTAGGAATACAATTGCGACATCTGTTTTTGCCATGCTTCCGATTTGTTTTTTCTCGACCTTTAATGTAGGAGATGGAATCATATTATGCAATAAATTTAAGTTCACTTTTAGTTGTTCCGAAAATCCTATTAATGGTCCTTGATAATTCCGTTGTCTCGTACTTTGTTCAATTGGACGTTGTTGCCATTCTGCAGTATCTACAAGAATTCCACTATCAAAACCATCAATTAATAACAAGGTTTTTCCTCTTACAATTCCATCAATCGTAGTAGAAATAGAAGTAGTCATTTCAACTGATTCCGAACGAATATAGCGGAAAGCAATTGCTTCCATTAGGGAATCTTTATCTGTTTTACGCATGTCCAACAAAGGTTCAATAATACTCTCACGAATCATCGGTGTATTAACAATTCCATCAATAAATAATAATGCACCAGAATATCTAGGGTTCGTGTTCAATTTTAAAAAACGTACATTCAATTCTGGTGAATCATATAACTGATCTTTTAATAATTTTATATTTTTATAAATATTTCTAGTGAAGGAAGACTCTACACTTTGCATGCTTTGTAACTCCTAAATGAATTTGTAAATATTTTACAATAAAGTTAGTATGCACCTATTTGTTCGTGATTATCACAATCTGTTATTCAGTATCTTTTTTAATGTCCCCAATGATAAAGAAGAGTGTTGAATTCATTTCACCTTCTCAATTAGACATTTATAGAAAAGACTATTTGATGTTGTTAAATAACATTTACAAGGTCCTATAGTATTTTTGTGAACGTTGAGTATCTTAGTATGCTAAATTTCATGTACATTAAATAAAAAAGTGGATGAAAATAATCATCCACTTTTTACATAAATCATTTCAATTGTAATTCTTCTTTTAATATCGTTATATAGTCTCTGATCATTTTTGAATAGTGCTTTTTGCTAGACATAATCCAGACATATTGAATATGTGTAGCTTCATAATCTACTATATCCAATAATGCGACATTATCGTTAAAATTATAGTTAGCCCCATAAAAGTCTGGTATAAATAAGACACCTAAGTTTTCATCGATTGCTTTCCAAATTGTATCAATATTTGTAGATGTAAATAATTCATTCATAACGCCAAACTTTTTGTAGAATTTATTTTTAAACCATTGCATGTATTCACCATTATAGAGAATAAGTGTTTCATTTACTATTTGTTGTGGCGTAACAAATGAGTTTTCTGCTAATGGAGACTTTTTACTTACTAATAGCTTCATTTTCCCTTCAAACAATTTTTGATAAATCAGATCATCATTTTGTTCTAGTAAATGTTTTATATATGGTAGTATACCGATATCACTTCTATTTTCTTTTATATCATCTATAATTTCTTGTCCAGGTTTTTGGTAGATTTCAATTTTGATCTGAGGATAGTCTTCTTTAATTACCGATATCGGGCTTAGAAGAGGTGCATCGAACCCTGGAACGGTCGAAACTTTCAAGTTACCCGTCAAACTATTATTCATTAATCCTGCTTTTTCGATAAGCTCTTGATATTTTAAAAATACCTCTTTTGCAATAGCAATTATCTCTTCTCCTTCATTTGTAGGAATAGCACTATTACCTCTTGAACGATCAAATAGTTTTAAACCTAATTGCTTCTCTATACTAACAATCGATTGACTAATAGCTGATTGACTCACAAAAAGATTCTGCGAAGCAACCGAGAAGGAACCTGTTTTTGCTACTTCAACTAGATATTCTAATTTTTCGATGTTCATAATCTTCTCCTTCTGTCAGCCTTATTAGTATACTACAAACTAATTTTTCTAAAATGCTTATTTTAACTATATTCAAATTTTAGTTATTAATTGAAAAAACCTGTTCTCAAACTTTGAGAACAGGCTTACTATTATTGTAATCCTAATTGACTCTTAACTGATTCTAAAGTTTCACCTTTATACTTCTTAACTGCTTTCGGTGGTGCTACAACCCAAGGATTTTGCATTAAGTAATTCTTTTCAACAAATGCAAGGTCTTTTGCGTCAACCGTACTGTCGAAGTTAATATCTGCACTACGTTTATTTGTCTCCCAATATGTTTGGATTGCTAATGCGTCCAACACATCGATTACATCATCTTTGTTAACGTCACCAGAAGTTGCAGTCGGTAACGTATCTGAACCTTCTGTATAGTAAACTCCGTATGGTAACCCTTCAAATAAATCCATAATATTTTCATAAATTTTAAAGTTCTTATAAGTAGAAAAGTGTCCAGGAATGTTTTCTATAATTGTATAATCTTCTTTGGATTGTTCAAGACCTAACATATCAAACTGGCCACTTTTATTAACGATATTCGTTTTTACTTATTTTCCATTATGAACTACAATCGTGATGGTCGGAGAAGTCATAGAGTAATCTTTACTATAATCAAATTGACCTTGCGCATTTAAAATGCTTCTCTTCCTACCGTTCATTTAATTTCTGTTTGAGTATTTAAAAATGGAATACCCTGAACAGCAGAAGCTGCCCAGGTTACCAATTAAATTAATTTAAACCTAATTCTTCGATGATGCTTTCTAACGTTTGACCTTTGTACGTTTTCTTAGCTTTTGGATTTGGTTGTGGATTTGTTGGGTTTCCAAGTCCGTAGTATGTATATACATAAGCCAAGTCCTTTACATCTGTTGTACCGTCAAAGTTAATATCTGTGCTACGTTCATTTGTTCCCCAATATGTTTGGATAGCCAGTGCATCCATGATGTCGATTACATTGTCTTTGTTTACGTCACCACCAACTGCTGTGTAAACATCCCTGCCAATGTAACCAGGTACTCCGTACTCTTCACCATCTAAAGTTTGGTACATACCATGGAAGCTAGTGTACGTATTAAAGTGACCAGGAACATCGAATACGATTGACATGTCATCATGAGTAATTGGTAATCCATTTACTACATATTGACCATTCTTAGCGATTGTGCCATCGTATCTCTTTCCTTCTTTATCTTGAACGAACGCCTTCATTCCAGTTAAAGTATAATCTCTACCTACAGTTTCATCGAACTTGCCATTCTTGAATAAGCCTTGAGCATATACATAACCACCTAAAGAAGAGAACTTCGGTAAAATAACGATTGTCGGGAATGTACCCCATGGTCTTGTTACAACACCGTCAACGCTTGTAATTTTTGTAGAAGAAAGAGATAAAGTTGAACCATTAATAGGTTTTTGAATATCTTGAATTTTAACTGCTACATCAACCATTGGGATGTCACCTGTTACTTCTTTAGAACCATCAAACGTAACTGTTGCAACTACTGTAACGACTGGACCATTAACTGTATTAGCAGTAGTAGATGTTGTTGTTAAAACTCCACCTAAAGCCTCAGCTGCTGGATTTAACTTAATGCTTTCAAAATTTGTATCAAGTTTATTAGCTGAGAAAGTATAAACAGCCGATTTTACTTTTGTTACATTATAAGCAGTTAGTGTAGATGATCTTGTATCTCCAACATGTGTAATCATTTGTTTGTGTCTAAGTGGACCTTGTGGATCACCATATACATATGAATACGTGTCTTCAACAAGGTAGTACGTTTCTTGAGCATTTGCATTCGTACCTTGGTCACCACCAACAAATAGTACTTGTGTAATTGGTGAATTTGCTTGTACTGCAACATTGTCTGATCCGTTTCCGTTTTCATCTAATGTTAGTTTTCCGTTAATTGAGTTGCTGTTCCAAGCATACGGGATTCCAACTGTACCTTGATTAATATTGATACCAACTGCTTTCATTTGATCAACCATTTGGTCATGAAGAGAAGCTGTAACCGGAATTGACGTTATACCTTTCTTGTATTCAACGAAAGGACTTCTTCCGTTTTCCCCTTGTACTTTTATTTCAAACTTATCAGGAGCAGTGTTATCAATGAATAAATCTTGTGCATTCACAAATTCTTTACCATCGTCATTTACACCAACAAGTTTTAATTTGTAATGCCCTTCTCTTGGTAACGTTGCAACTTTGTTGATAGTTTTGTGTTCTTTATCAGCAAACGGATAGATAGCTCCTACGAATGGCTGGAAGAAATATGTTTTACCTTCTTCAAAACCCATTCCATCAAACGTATTCGTGATACCTAAATCTTCACCTGTTTTTGCATCAGAAAGGACTACGTAAAAAGATCTCATGTGAGAATTTAATGTCATTTTTGCTCCTAAAGCTGGTTGCATAATCGGACTTGCTAATTGATTTCGATCATTCGTGATTGAGTTGCGAGAAAGAGTAAAGTCTTTAATTCCTTCTTCCACAAAATGTACTCCGAAAGGAACACGATATGTTTCAGATGGATCGTCTTGGTTTGTGTAAGTTACATATCCTTCGTAAATACCTTTTTCAGCTGTCGTTGGAATTGAAAGGTCTACTTGTCTATTCACATTACTATTTACAGGAACCTTAACAGTTTTGTCTGTAATAACTGTTACTCCATTCTTTTCTGCATCCTTTGAGCCTCTTACGTTTGTTTGATAAGAAACTTTTACATCGAACGTCTTAGATTTAGAACCGTTGTTCTCAAATGTTAAATTTCGAGATTCAACTAGATCCTTACCATTGAAAGCTACGTTACCAAAACTTAGTGCGCTTGTCATTTCTTTGATATCATTTGTTTCTCCATTAACAACAACTGGTGTTGTGTCTTTCACCTTAATCTCAATTGAAGAATGTAATGCTTGGATAGGATCAATTCGTCCTGCACCCACTTCATATACAGAGTAACTCTTACTTAATGGGTCAGCTGTATTCATTAATAAAGCTTTGATATCTTCTGGTTGTAAATTGTGGTTAGCTTGTTTTAACAATGCTGCAACACCTGCTACAAACGGAGTCGCCATTGATGTTCCTGACTGATGATCATATGCAAAGTCGTAATTAGTTGAATCATTTGGACTATGAATGAATCCAGGAACAGACGATAATACACTTACACCTGGTGCTGTGATTTCTGGTTTGATATCATACGTTACTCGAGATGGTCCACGTGAACTGAATGATGCTAGCTCGTCACCTTTTGTTGTGATTGAACTTAAATCACTAAAAGTAAATTCTGTTTTACCACTTGCGATTTGTTGTTTTAATGCAAGACCATCTGACATTGTTAAGTTAAATGAAGGGATGAAATCTGCACCTTTTGCTAAATAGAAAGGCATAAGACCATCAACGTTGTTGTATACCAGAATTGCCGCTGCGCCTTTTAATTTAGCTTGTAAGATTTTATCATTAAGCGTGTTTTGTCCGCGTGAAACTAGAACTACTTTGCCTGTTACATTCAAATTGTTATAGTTGAAAGCTTCGCCAAATCCCGTAATATTAACGATTTGATATGCTTTGTTTGTTAAAGCAGAAAGGTCATCACTATATCCTTTCGCTAATAATTGCATGTAGAAATTCACGCCATTATCGTGACCTTTCATTGTTGGAATCGTTGTCGGTACATCACTTGCACCTACTGTTATTGCTAGAGAAGCATTACCTGGATTTCCAACAGTGTACATTGCGTCTCCAGCGTTACCTGCAGCAACGATTGATGTTACACCGCTTAATACTGCATAGTTAAGTGCCATACTTTGAGGGCTTAATGGATCGTTGTAAGTTGCACCTAATGATAGATTGATTATATCCATCCCATCCGTAATCGCTTTATCGATACCAGCAATGATACCTTCCATTGTACCGGCACCACCTGGACCAAGCACACGATATGAATAGATGTCAGCATCAGGTGCAACACCAGTAGTAGCTAGAGCGTTGTCAGCTGTACCTTGTCCCGCAATTGTTCCGGCTACATGAGTACCATGTTCAGTGTAGTAAGGTTTAGCACCACCATTGATAATTGGTTTGCCAGCTTTTACCCAATCAGCGTATGTTGTTTCCATTGGATCGTTGTCATTATCAACAAGGTCATATCCGCCTTTGTAAGCGTCCTTTAAATCTGGATGATTGTAGTCAATTCCTGTATCAAGGATACCTACTTTAACGCCTTTACCAGTAAAGCCTTCTTTGTGTAGTTCATCAATTTTAAGGTGAGAACGCTCTGCTGCCATTCCTTCTCCTTGTGCTTCAGTAGAAAGAGCTGTTGACTTAGGTTCATCTAACTGTACAGTTTGGTTACTGTAGATTGCTTTAACTACACCTGATTGTACTAATTCTTGTAGTTTGTTAGCAGGAACTTGTAGTGATACTCCATTTAATGCACTTTTGAATGTACGACTTACTTTATACGTTCCGTCTGATTTTGTTTTAAATGTGTTTGCTAAATCAGTTTTAAACGTTGCATGATCATCATCTACATTGCTTTGTGCTTTTGTAGAAGATAGAGCTTGTCCGTTTACAGCCGCTTCAAGTTCAGCAACCTTTTTCGGTTTGTTCTTGAACTCTACGATAACTGATACTGTCTTTGAACTATTTAAGTCCACGTCGTCGGATAAATGAAGTCCTTGTGCATTGAACTTGTCAATGTTCTTAAGAGCTTGACGTTGTTCTGCAGTTAGATTCAATTTGCTTTCTACGTTGGTGTTAAGGTTTGCTACAGCTTCATCTAATTTTGTTGGGCTTTGTGCAAATACGTTAACCATTTGTGCTTGTGAAAATACGATACTAGCAGTTAGTGCGCTTACTAGTAATTTAGTTTGCTTTTGCTTCATCTTCTTCCCCATTTCGCCAGTCCTCCTGAAAACATTATGTTATATGTTGATAGAAATTGTTCAGAATTCATTACGATATTTTTCTATATAATATGAAATGAACATTCTATCTATCTATTTCCGACTACATTCTATCCCCTTCCCCTTATTCTGATTTCATTATACGTAATCAGAATTTTCTAATAAAATTAGAAATGATAATAATATAATTAGAGATTCTTATATCTTCTTTGACTATTTAAAATAATTGTAAGAAACTTCCAAAATAATTGTAATCATTCGACAAAATTCTACATTAATCATAAGTTTTCTACATTTCTCATGTTTACTATTCGTTAAGTTTGTCGAAAAGATGTTTGTAACTTATGTTAAAATATGTCCGTTTTACTAGATCAAATAAAAGTGAATGAGAATATTAAAGAAGTCTTTACCGCCTTTTTATAAAATTTTTAAAAAATAGTAAAAAAAGAGAAGCTACTCTTTCCAGCTTCTCATTCCATAAATATATTTAAAATTTAATAATTACTTTATTCCCAATTGACTCAAAATAGTCTCCAAAGTAACTCCCTTATAAGACGATTTCGCTTTTGGCGCATTTGATACAGTCGGATTTTGTAATCTAAAGTTTTTAACAATGTAATCCATATCCTTTTTATCTACTACTCTATCGAAGTTAAAATCAACAGATGCTTTATTTGTACCCCAATATGTTTGTACAGCCAATGCATCTAACACGTCGATCACATTATCTTTGTTTACATCTCCAGCTGCTGCAACTGGTAAGTTCCAAAGTAATCTCATCCCTACAATTTCACCACGCACTTCATTTGCTAAAACAAGTTGTCGGTTCATAGTGAAATGACCTGGTACATCAACAGTTACCGTATAAGGATTTACTACAGCTTTTAGACCATCAATGATATACTGACCACTCTGATTAAAACTCGGCGCACTAACACTCGTTTTTCCATCATAAGAAGAAACTGTTACTTTAGCACCGATTGCACTTTGATCAAGCGCATAATTTTGCTGACCTGTTGTTGGATCATTTGCACCTTCAACTCGTACTGTTCCATCTAATCTTGAATATGTTGGTTTGTATTTAATACTTTCCATGTAAGAGTATACATTATTAGTCACTACATTTGATTGATCAGTCGTAGAGGCTGTCATTGTAAGCCAATTGAAAGCAGATCCTCCATATAGTCCATCCGTAAATTTTTTAGACGTTTTAAGGTCGAAATTAAATAACTGTAAGTCTTCTGGTAATGCTTTATCACCTAAATAAGTGAATGTAATTGTATAGTTTAAGTTTCCTCCTGATGGAGCCGTAGATACTGACACATGTGCATTACCATATTGCTTTACTGCATCATTCACAACTACATTTTCAATTGAAGCTAGGGTAGAATCAACTGGTATTGTAATTTTACTTGTTTTTAGATTTTTAACATTATTTGAACGAACACTATAATTTACTGTGTCTCCGTTTGTTACGGTTTGTTTATTAGCCTTTAAATAGTAATATGGTAAATTGTGATCCACGAAAACAATTCTTAACATATTAAAAGCATTTCCAGTAAAGTTTCTTGCATAATCCATTCCATAAAACTGAACTCGTAAAGGTGCAGCTTGTTTTCTAACTACAAGTTTATCAGTGTAATTTCCGTTTTTATCTGTGAAAATTGGATTTTTCGGCCATGGACTATTATAAAACGAAACAACTGCATTGTCTGATTGATCAACTGGAAGACCTAGTTTATTAGCTTGATCTGTTTCAGGATCATGTAAGTTAATGTTAAAGTCATATAAGAATTCTCCATTTGAATCAAATTGACTATCATTATATTCAATAACTTTTTGGTCTAATGAATCAAAGCTAGAAGTCATAGTTGGTGCACCAAGTTCATAGATGAAATCAGATGATTTTGTAAATGTTTTACCTTGTTCATTGGATCCAATCATCTTAATTTTATAGTGTCCCGGTTGAGCAATTTTTGGTTGATAGCTAATCGGTTTCGCAGGATCACCAGTAAATGGATAATATGTTCCAGTAAATCCTTTTGAAACATAATAAGTTTGATTTTCATTCAATAAAATCGGAGACAACGAACCTACTAATCCTAGGTCTTCACCAGTTGTAGGATCTTGTAAAATAATATCTAATGTTTTCATATGTGATTTTAATGAGAATGAAAATGATTCGAAAGGCCACGCATTTGCTGGCCAAGCTGTATCTGATGAATACATTGGTAAGGCATCTACTGAATCAATGCCTTCGTTTACTACTCGTCCACCAAATGGTATTTGGTACGTTTCAGTATGATCTGCACTATTTGTAAATGTAATATAACCTTCATATGTTCCTTTTTCTGCTGTTTTTGGAATATTTAAATTGAACTTGATTGACTTTTGGCTAATTCCATTTAATTTAACAAGTGTAGGACCAGTTAATGTTACATCGTTTTTAGCTGCATCTAAAGAACCTCTTAATCCACTTTGGAATTTCACATCAACATTAAATGTTTTTGCCTTTTCACTACGATTCATTAGTGTAACATTACGTGAATCTGAGATATCTTGATCATCAAATCCAAAAGATCCAAAGCTCATTCCACCTGTCAATTCTGCAATGTTTTTCTGTTTACCATTATTAATCATTGGCGTTTTATCAACTATTTGTATTTCAACGTTTGAGTGAATTGCTTCAAATGCATCTACTCGACCGCTACCTACTTCGTATACACTGTAATCTTTTGATAATGGGTCTGCAGTATTCATTAAAATTGATTTGATATCAGCAGGTTCTAAATCTTTGTTCGATTGTTTTAATAATGCTGAAACACCCGCTACATAAGGCGTTGCCATAGAAGTTCCTGATAATCTAGCATATCCATACTTGTAATCCTCTGGTTTCGTACCATCTACACTTTTGTCGTTTATGTAAAATGGAACAGTTGAAAGGATGGACACACCTGGAGCTGTTACTTCTGGCTTCATATCATAATTCACACGAGATGGGCCTCTCGAACTAAATGTGGCAAGTTCATCACCAACTGTTTGTAATTTCGTAAAGTCACCAAATGTAAAGTCAGTTTTTCCAGCTTTAATCGCTGCTAAGATTGAATTTCCTTCATCATTTGAAACTGAGAATGCAGGAATTGCATCAACTGACTCACCTAAAAATGATTGAATCGCACCTTCTGCCTTGTTTGCTTCATCGTTATACATTAGTACACCGACTGCGCCTTTGGATTTAGCATTTTTGATTTTGTCTATTAATGCAATGGAACCACGTTTGATAAAAGCAATTTTTCCATTTACATCCTTACCATTAAAGTCAGCTGGATTAGCTAGTCCAACATCAACAAGCTGATATGTTTTCCCTTTTAGTTGTGTTAAATCATCTTTATAGTTTCTTGCTAATTGTCTTGTCGAATAGTTTTTACCATCTTGCACTCCTGCATATTGATAAACATCAAGTGCAATTGATGATGCACCCACTGTTAATGCTAACGCTGCAGCACCAGGTGTTCCTAAAGTATACATTTTGTCACCGCTATTACCTGCTGCAACGACAGTCGTAACACCACTTAAAATCGCATTGTTAACTGCAATAGAAGTAGCGTATAGTGGATCATTGATAGTAGCTCCTAATGACATATTTATTACATCCATGCCATCCTTCACTGCACGATCAATTCCGGCAATAATTGCATCAGTCGTTCCACCACCATATGGTCCTAATACCCGATAAGCATATAGATCGGCTTCAGGTGCAGCACCTATAGTCTTATATTCACTATGTGCTACTCCACGACCACCAATTATTCCTGCAACATGAGTACCGTGTTCTGTATAATAAGCACTGCCATTATTTAATTCTGGTTGACCTGATTTTTTCCAGTCTTCAAAGGTTGTTTCCATTGGATCTTGATCATTGTTTACGAAATCATATCCACCTTTATATGCATCCTTTAAGTCAGGGTGATTATAATCCATACCCGTATCAAGAATTCCAACTTTTATTCCTTTCCCTGTAATACCCTCTTCATGCAAACGATCTAAAGCATCATAAGGTTTATAGTTCGCAACATTCGCTTCATCAGCTTTTAGTTGTTCATTTTCCTTAGGAGGGTCAATTGAAAATTTTTCGTTACTCCAAATTGTTTTAACAGCTTTTGATTTTAATAGATTCTTAATTTGATTTGCTGGTACTGTAATAGATACACCATTAAATGCATGTTTATATGAACGATTCATTACATAATTAATTTTTTTACTATGATCATCCACCAGTAACCTTTCTATATCTTGTGCAAAAATGTCGTGGTCTTCATCGACTAATTTTGCTGCTTCATTTTCAGTGACTGATTTCCCTTCAACACTCGCTTCAAGATGTGCGACCTTCGCAGGTTTATTTGCAAACTCAACAATGACATTTGTTTGGTTTGACGTATTTAAATCAATGTCCGAAGAAATTTGAAGACCTGTTTCTTCATTTGTTGAAAGCTGATTCAGTGCAGCTCGTTGCTCTGATGATAAATTCGCTAAAATATTTTCAGCATTCTTTGGAGCAGCAGCTTTTGTAGCATCTGATACTTGTCCAAGTGAACCAAGAATAAAACTTGATGTTAAAGCTAAAACTGTAAAGCTTTTTAAAAACCTTTTCTCCGTCTTTTTCACCATTTCTTCCTCCTAGATCTCTAAAAAGTTATTCACTGTAATGTAGTACAATATTGACATTTATCAGAAAAACTCATCTAACAATTTAATTATTAATAATATTCAGTTTTTAAACAATCGGGTTATTCTAGCTCTCATAATTCAAGTATGACCGTATTTCTCAACACATTCCGACAAACTTCTCTTCAAAAGTTTATAAACTCAAATTAATGAGGTTTTCTCAATTAAACATTAAATTACTTTAAAATTGTCTTAAGTTTTGAGCTAATTCTACAGCCTTTTTATACTGTTTTACCTCAATGTAGTGTCGATATAATTTTTTTCCATATTGTTCATAATAAGTATCATTATTAGTAGATTTAAAATGAGGCAGAGCTACATCCTCTATAAAGTCAAAATATTGATTTAGATTGTCTTTACACTTCAATGACAAAAGTGTAAATAAAGTACTTAATATCGGACATTGTTTTTCAGCTAATTTGATCCCTTTAACAATTTTGTCTATAAGCTTCTTATTTTCCAACAAGTTTCCTTCCATACATGCTTCAACATATTGATAGAATCGACGTAAGTAATCTATTGAAGCATTATTTGTCAAAATTAGTGATTGCTCAAAAAACTTTGCGGCTTGTTCGTATTCCTCTCTCTTAAAGAACTCTTCCCCTATATTATTTAAAAGTACTAATTGGTTTTCATAAGCACCAACAACCTCGGATGTATGAATTAAATCCTTATACTTATTAATTAATCCTAAAAAATCAATATCATTTCCACTTTCAAATTGCATTAGCATTAATGTTTGTGCATTAATCGCATTTACATAGTTATAGGTCTTATTGAAAAATTGAAGTGCAAGTTCTGCATTAGAATAGGCCTGAACTTTTGCATTTGCGTAGTGATAAGCAAGTGCTAAGTGATAGTAATATTCTTCATTATTGTATTCTTCTATATTAATTTGCTTTAGTATTTTAACTGCAGTTAAAGACCCTTCACTTTCAGTCGTTCTAAATGTGTTAAGACAATACATCCCTTTAATATGCAGTAATAAATTTCTTTCATAATTAGATAATGCTGGATAATTATTTTCTACGTATTCAATCGTATTTTTGGTTTCTGGTAACATTTTCTGATAAAGATAGTATCTTGCAGTTAATAAAAGATAGTACGGCGCATGTTTAGTAGAATTGATCAATGGCCTTTTTTCTAATTCCATTTTTATTTCTTTCATTTTGGTTGAATTTTGCATAATCATTGAATGATCCCAATCTTTTAAACGATTATCGATCTGTTGTAATGATTCAATTTCTTTATTTATATTGATGCTTAACCGTTCTGATAATTTGGAAATAGTATCAGGTGAAAAATCAACTTTTCCTCCTTCGAATCTACTAAGATATGCTTTAGAACAAATACCTTCTACTAATTTTGATTGACTGATTCCTTTTTTCTCACGATAATATTTGATGATTTCTCCTACTAACATTTTTAGCCTCCTTAATGAACCACCATGATGAGGAATTGTTCTATTTAGTAAAATAATAAAAATAAAATTGCACCTTCATGTGGAGGATTACTTTTATAGAATGGAAAGTAAAAACTACCTTTCTAATACCGCCTTAATCCGCTTCCTTTCTACTATTATTAATCCATTATATGTAATCAGAATTTTCTAATAAAATTAGAAATCATCATATTAAAATAAGAAAATCTTATATTTCCAATAAATGAAAAGATAGTAGCGAACAACAACTAGTAAAAAAGCACTTCCCTTTACGGGAAATGCCTATCTTACAAATTTATATTACTTACATTTATGTTATCTAATTATTACTTTTTATGAGGATATGTATGTTTACTATTGATTAATTTTCGCAAATCACCACGGATAAAAGCGTCTTTCCATTCTTTAGGATGAAAAGGAATTAACGGTGCTAAATATGGGACACCGAGTGACTTTAGCGAGGCCATATAAATGATTAATAAAATTAAACCTATGATTATCCCTTTTAAACCAAAAAAGAATCCTAATAGCAAATAAATTATTCGTAATGTCAATACTGATCCGTATAAGCCCCCAGCAGCGATTGAAATACTAGCGAGAAAATTTACTCCGACAATAATTAAAGTAATAGAATGAATCAGTTTTGCGGTTACAGCAGTTTGTCCTACTACTATCGCTCCGATCAGTGAAATAATAATGACAGTTGATTTAGGCACTCTTAATGATGCTTCTGTGAGTAATTGAAATAAAAGCATGACAAAGAAAATTTCCAATAAAATTGGGAACAGTGTATCAGATTTTTTAAAAAATATGTCTGCAAATTTATCAGGAATCCAATCTTGATGAAATCTGACTAATGTCACATAAAAGCCTAATAAAAAGATTGAAAAAAACCAGCTAAAAAAGCGTAGAAATCTGTTACTAAATCTACCTGAATTTGTATTGTACTCGTCAGGTTGGTGAAAATAGTGTAGAAATAACGATGGCACAATGATTGAATATGGCGTGCCATTTACTAAAATTGCCACTCTTCCTTCATATAATGCAGAAACAGTTACATCAGGTCGCTCACATGTAAAGGTAAGTGGAAATAATGTTTTCTTCTCTTCTAACGCATCTTCTATTACGCGAGCTTCTAATAAATAAGTGACATCAATATGTTGAATCCTCTTTCTAGTTTCTTCCAAAACTTTTTGATCAACATACCCGTCCATAAATATAATGGCAATATCCGTCTTTGTCTCATTACCAACTTGTAGATTTTCAATGCTAAGTTTAGGTGACTGAATCATATTTCTCAGTAAATTCACATTCACTTTTAATTGTTCATTAAATCCTATCAATGAGCCTTTTATTGATCTTTGTGTATCAGGTTCATTAATAGATCTCATTTGCCAATCAGCTGTATCTGCTATAATGCCTTCATTGTAACCATCAATTAAGACAAGTGTCTTTCCTTTCGCTAAACCAGATAAAATATCATCAAAAGATTCTATTTTCATCGCGTCAAGTATTGATAGATGCCGAGTTAAGATTGCATCAGTGCTTTCAAACTTTATAATTTTTAGCAATGGCGTTAAAATATTATCTTGTATGTTTTGTGTATTCGCAATTCCATCCAAATATACAATCACTACGTCTCTAATTACTTCATCATGTATCGTACAAAATCTTATCTTTAAATCAGTGGTTTGATGAAATTGTTCTTTTATAAATCGTATATTCTTATCTAAATTTATCGATAAAGTAGATTGCTCTAGGTTATTCACTTTAGTCTCCTTAGGCACTTTTTTGGATATTATTTCCTAATCGTATATTCTTATGTAATTTATTTAACAGAATAAAAGGGTCATATCGAGACTAAACATTCTAATAGTTTTATTTCTCAATGAAGGCTAAAGCAAGATGTAATCGTACACTTTATTTCAACTAACCTTCCTAAACATACTTTCCATTTTTACCCATTAACCAATCCTATTCTCCCTTATTTAAAAATCTTATCTAACCTAAATGTTTTAGTTTTTTTTCTATATAAGTTTTCCAAGAATAAATTTTATTTGCCTTAAGGAAAATATAAAGTCTCGTTCATAGTGTTTATGCTATTTCATGATATATGTTTTTATTAGCGTCCCCTCAATAAGATTTAGTCCAAAAGTCACCATTTCAACTTTATTAATCTACAAATATCCTTATCATTTAATTTATCAATCATAATCATCAAAAATCCTGTATTGTTAAATATTCTGAACACTTATAACATTAAGCCAGTCTTCCAGTATTCCAAAAGGGGGTATTCGCGTTTAACTTGAGTGGTTTTATAACACATTGATGAGTTTTAGTAAAAATATTGTATTTGAAAGGAGATTTTTTTTGAGAAAAAATGTAAAAGTCAGTCAGTTAATTTTAAGCATCCTATTATCTATTATTCTCTTTTTTAACCTATTCCTTCCGAACTACGTACTTGCCATAGAGAGTAACAAAGTAAATAACCCGGGAGCAAGCTTCCAAATAAAAGATAGTACAATTCAAAACGGAGTATCGAGTTCTCCCCCTACTGAAGGAAAGTTTGACCCGAAGGTAATACAGGCCTTTGAAAAAGACAAGTACACGAATGTAATTGTGGAGTTAAAATACCAAGCGGATGTTGAAAAAATCGCTAATCAAGCTCGGGAAGAGGCTAAGAAAGTTAAGGCTACCCTTTATCAAGAGAAACTTCGCGTCCGTTCAACTGTCGTGTCTGGATTACAAACGAATGCCGAACAAACACAGAATCATATCAAGAATTTTATCCTTCAAAAGAAAGAAGAAGGAAAGCTGAAGGATGATCAATTTTACTACATTGTAAATGCAGTATCATTTACATCCACGGAAGAAGTTTTGCAGGAAATAGCAGCATTTCCGGAAGTCAAACATATTTACCTAAACGAACGTCATACTTTGCCGAAACAAAAGACATCTGAAGTCCAAATATTAACAAATGAGCTACCTTGGAACCTGGAAAGAATTCAGGCGAAAAAAGCTTGGGAAAAAGGCTTAGATGGAACAGGCGTAGTGGTCGCAACATTTGATACTGGAGTGGACGTAAACCACCCGTCGCTTAAAAATCAATACCGAGGACTAAATGCGGATGGCACCTTTACGCACACCTACAATTGGTTAGACTTGGTGGGAAATAGTCCTTTACCAGTTGATACATTTGGACATGGTACACATGTGACAGGAACAATTGTTGGCTATGATCCGAAAACAGATACTCGTACCGGAGTAGCACCTGGGGCACGATGGATTGCAGTTCGTGCATTTTCAGAAAACGGCGCACTCGATACAGACTTGCTAAAGGCAGGAGAATGGCTTCTTGCCCCACAGGATGAAAAAGGAACGCCTCATCCAGAGATGGCGCCAGACATAATTAATAACTCATGGGCTAGCAGTTCTACCTTGAATGATTGGTTTAGATCAGTTGTAAAGGCATGGTCAGCTGCCGACATTACACCTGTTTTTGCCGCAGGGAACCACACCCCATGGACGCCAGTTGGACCAGGTTCTATAACCAATCCAGCTAATTATCCTGAAGCCATTGCAGTTGGCTCAACGGATTCAGCCAATAGAATCTCATGGTTTTCATTGAGAGGTCCCTCTCCCTACGGCGGAATTGAAATAAAGCCTGATTTGGTTGCACCAGGTGAAGAGATTCTTTCAACACTCCCAAATAACGAATACGGACTATCAGATGGGACCTCCATGGCGACACCACATGTGACAGGCGCAATAGCGATTTTAAAACAAATGCAGCCAAACATGCCAATCGAAAAACTGAAAGAATCCATATATGCTGGATTGATTCCGTTATCCGATTCAAACTATCCATCTTTCCCAAATGATGCCTATGGTAGAGGGTTGCTTGACCTAACAGGTATGGTAAAGAGCGGTTATACTGGCGTTGGTAATTTAGAAGGAAAAGTAGGTTATCAAGCTGTCGATAAAGAAAAACCTATAGCAACTCATGAGCCTCTTCCTTACGCCTATGCTAATGCACCTTTAAAACTATCTGTTAAAGCCACTGACGATTTTGCAATTTCCAAGGTGGAATTTTATTATCAAGTCGATAGAGCACCAGAGCAAACAGTAAATGGCAAACTTTTTGAAGGCAACTTTAAAAACGGTTCCTATTCAAGTGAACTTCCTTTAGAACAAGTAAGAGGAAAAATAATTACGTATTACTGGAAAATTACTGACTATGCTGGAAACAGTACGAAAACCGCCCCTGTTCGCCTACCACTTAAGGAAGGTGTGTCGGTCGGTTATAAAACAGACTTTGAAACAACACCAGTAGGATGGTACGGTAGCGGTAGAAACAGTTCATGGAATTGGGGGAAGGTCTTGACACCTGTCCTGAATTTACCTTCTGGAGTCAATGCGTACTCAACCGCGAACCCTGACTGGAGAAAAAACGATTTTTACTGGAGTTATAACAATTACGAGGAATCCATGCTAACTATGCCTCCTATCCAAGTCAAGAAAGGAGAATCAATATTTCTTAACTTTAAACAGACCTACGGATTTCCATTCTGGCCATCCCTTGGGACGGATGATTGGGGCCAAGTGCTCGTTTCTGAGGACATGAAGAACTGGCATGTAGCGAAAACTAACGAAGGGCATTTAGAAACAAAGTGGGAAGATGTTTCTGTCGACTTGTCTTCCTTCTCAGGGAAAACTGTTTATGTAGCTTACCGATTCCATTCTGACAGTATTGATACAAATTTAGGATGGTACTTAGATGATGTTGCCATAGATGCCAAGCCTTCTGGCGACTTATATCAGCCTTTAGAATCAACGACTGTAATTGAACCTTTTGAGGAAGCTACGAGTCTACAAGCTAGTCATGAAAAAACAGTTCTCGTCCCACTTAACGCGCAAATACAGATTGTTGAAAATGGAAGGCTTATAGCGACCGATCCAACAGATGGCAGTTTCAGTATGAAGCTACCAGCAGATGAATACCATCTACTAGCCGAAGCCTATGGCTTTAACAAAAAGATTCAAACAGCGAGAGTAACAAAAGATACATCAACCAATGTAGATATACAATTATCCCCTTTAGATAAAGGAATCGTTAAAGGAACAATTAAGAACAGCGTATCCAAGAAAACGATTAAAGGCGCAACTGTGAAACTCATCGAAGACGCAGCTGTCGCACCGGATAAAACAGGTTCAAATGGCAAATACTCGCTTAACTCTTATATAGGAACTTATACGCTTGAAGTGAGTGCCCCTTATTTTCATACGTACCGGAAACAGATTGAAATCAAAGGCGATTCCACCCTTTCAATTGATATCCAATTAACACCTTATATAGGTACAGAAGGTGAAATCGGATATGATGACGGCACTGCCGAAAGTGTCTTGTTGGTTTCTGGAATGGATGAGATCGCAGTAAAAATGTCATTGAAGGATGGAAAAGAACAAGCATTGCTAACTGCCGGTCTATTTTATGTTGATCCACGTTGGTGGAACCCAGGTGGAGAAAATTTCCAAGTTGATGTATATGATGCAACTGGACCTGATGGAGGGCCTGGTAAGAAATTAACGGAATCAATTCCTGCAAAATCGGATCTCGTTCCTGGTTGGGTCAAAGTTAATCTTAGCCCTTACTCAATTTACGTACCAAAAGATTATTTCCTTGTATTCAGTACCCAAGCACCAGATCCATATGTGCCGAGTCTTGGTTTCGATTACAGCCCGTTCTCGGACCGCTTTTGGAGGTTTTATAAAGGGGATTGGATTAAAGTATTACCAGGGCAGGTAGTTGACGATGCAAAAAATCCTATGATTCGCTCCGTCGTTTCATATGAAAACAAGTAAAAACTAGAACGGTATATTGAGGATTTTATCGGTAATAGTCTCTTACAAACAATTGAAAACCATTGGCTACATCAAGGTTGAAGAATATTTTAACTAAAAAAAGTCGTAAAAGAAGACTAGCTAAATCAGCTAGTCTTTTTCTAATTTTGAAATCTATTTATCTTATTAAGATAAGTAATAGCAATAATATATCCGATAACTGGTGATATTCCATATCCCATGATTGGCATTGGAAAATGTCCAAAAAAGGTTACAAGCATCATCACTAGAAAATAAACGCCAAACGTAAGTGAAATGGTTGTTACTTTCCCATAAAAAAGGAATGGGAATAATAACAATAATAGTGACATTAGACCAAATATGAACCATATTTCCCCCATGTCTTTCACTAAAAATAAGATGTGTTCTACATAAGGAACTGGCGCTAAATCATCGAGAAAAATCCAAGTTAGGATCACTATAGCCGTTGTAAATGTAAGGTTAAATAACTTTAGTAACCTATTATTCATTTTGTTCCAAAAGAGTACTGTATTAGCACATGCAAATGCTGTTACTTGCCCTGCATCTGGTTGAAAAAGCAATATGACTAAAACAACAAAGTTTAGTCCAGTTACATATCCATAATGTTTGTTCTCTAATCGTTTCCATAAAAAAATCATTAGTAAGGGTAAAAAAATACTTGTTACATAAAAACTAAACGGTCCAAATTGGATCCATCGATGTATACCCTCTATATCATTAAACCAAAATGGTGCTATCAATAAAACTATTATTACAATAGGAGTAATGATTTTACTGAGTTGTTTTTGCTTTGTTTTCATAATATAAACGCAACCTAAAATGGATCCCACTATCCAAATGATGATATTTTGAATCCAAATACTTGAAGAAACACCATACGATATCATTGCCAAAATACCAATCAATATAGCTGGGAACATCAAAAAATAAGGTATGATGTCTTTTAATTTTATTTTTTCCATGATTTTATAAACCTCAAAATTTACTAGTATCCTTTAAAATATACCACAATTTCATATGCTATTTTTTATTTCTTTATTTAGGATGTCACGCTTATAAATAGACTAGTAAATAAAAAACAAGAATACTACTTTTAGTATTCTTGTTTTTTTATTTTGACTATTCGAGATTTACGATAGAGAACTTAAATCAAATCATTTTAAGTCCTCTATATAAAACTACTTATTCTACTTGATTGATACGGGTTTTTTCACTTCTAATCCTTTGATTCTAATAAAATCAAATGCATATACAGAAGTTTTATGTTTTTCTTTACTCACTTTTGATATTTCATTTTTTACTTTGTTGCTTTATGATCTAGAACTTTGATATTAGAACTAGCACTTTGAATTCCCACTGGATCTATAGCATATACAGATAACTCTGTACCTGCTTTTAGTTGTTTAACCTTGATACTAAATAATCCATTAGAATCAGCTTTTTCTGTTGCAATTACAGTACTACCGATTTTTACAGTGATTGTTGCATTTGCTAAAGTCGTTCCTGTAATCTTTGTATCATTGTCATCGATTGGATTAACAACTGGTTTATTTAGTATCCATTTTGAGTAAAGCGTTACATTATTTGTAACTTTATCTGTTGCAAAATTCCATGCTATTTGACCAGCATCATCCTTATACCATCCATCAAATGTGTAACCTTTTCTTGTTGGTGCTGTTGGTTCTCCAATAGTAGTATTATAGTTTGCTGTTTTAGAATCTACAGTACTTCCACCTTGGCTATTAAATGATACTGTATATGAGTTAATATTCCATTTCGCATAAAGAACTGTGTCTGCAGTCACCTTATCAGTTGCAAAATTCCATGCATTCTGACCTGCTGCATCCTTATACCAACCAATAAAAGTATAACCTGTTCTTGTTGGTTTTGTTGGTTCTGCAATTAAAGTGTTAAATTCTGCTGCCTTAGTTTCTATTATGCTACCATCTTGTGTATTGAACATAACAGTGAATTTATGAAGCGACCATTTTCCATAAAGTGTTTTTGCAGAATAGATTGAGCTTGTGAAATCCCAAGGAATTGTACATGCTTCATCTGCGAACCAAGTTAAATCATAACCATGTACAGATGGTGCTGTTATTCTACGTGCTACAATTTGATCTTTCACTTCAAATGGAGCATTATCTTTCACAATGAAATTCACAACATATCCATTTACTATTTTTTGAGTTACTGTTACATCTGCAAAATCTCTTGCACTGATATTGATTGAGAAATCACCAACTTTTGTAAAGACACTCTTATCTAATGTTATTGTACGTGCAGTTTTATCTACTTTGTATTTCATTGCATCTAAAGTAACCGCACCAACCTTAATTCTCGAAATCGCATTTGCCCACTCTGAATCAATGAATTCAAGTGTAATTTCGTTTCCAAGAGCGTTATCAGTCGTATCTGTTAAAACTAGCGAACCTACTAATGCATATTTAGCATAAAGTGTAATTGGTTTTGTTACAATGCTTGCAAAATCATATGGTATTGTTAAATTTTGATCCAAATACCATCCGTAGAACTTATAGCCAACCTTTGTTGGATCGATTGGCTTCGTTGCACTCCGATCAACGATTTGAGCAGGGACAGGATCACCGCCATTTGATACAAACGTTACTTTATAACCAACAACTTGGTCAATAACTAATGCATCCGCATAACCTTCAGAAATAAACTGCACATTGACCTTTTGTCCTGCTATGAATAGGTCTTTGTTTAATATAATTGTGCTATTTGTAATCGTATAATCCTTTTCTAAAACTAATTCTTTTGATCCGATTTTTACTTGTTTAATATTCTGTTTCCATGTTCCATCATCTGTAAATGTTAACGTAATATCGTTACCTACAATGTTTTCAACTGTATCTTTAGAAACAGTTGGTGGAGTTTTAATCCAACAGAAATAGAAAGTTGTATTATCGGTTAACATTAAAGCGTCATTTGGTCCATATTTTGCTGCCATATCTTTTGAACCTGCAGCATCATAATACAGTGTTTCACTAACGGATAGTGTTCCATTTGTTACATATTTTAAAGCGTTTATCATATTTGGACCGTTACTTTTACCGTTTACTAGTGCATCAGCGAAATACAGGTCATTTGCATTCTTTAATGTTCCACCGTTTAAGTCAATGTGACGTCTATAACCTAGCTGAACATCCGGAATCTCAGTTGTTTCACCAGTTGTTGCTGTCACTTTTAACTTGTAGCCTTTGATGTTTCCTACATTTCCTAAACTTGGTGCTGCACTAAAGGCAAACTTTTCGTTTGGATGTGCAGTCGCATAGCTTTCAGTCTGAGTCGTAAATGAAAGCGTTGCAATTCGATCGTTAGATGACATGTCATATGTGCTTGGATCTAACGTATATGTTGTTGGTGTAGCTTCTGCTGTTCCATCGCTCTTCAGTTTATAGTAAGTTGCTTCGATTTTTGCAATTTTATCCTTACCTGTTAACCAAGGGATATTAGCTGCATAATCTGGAATGTTGATTTTAAGATCTCCTTCACCAAGCACCCATCCAACTCCAGTTGTTCCACTCGTTCCGTCGAACTTGATACCATTTGGTTTCGTTACATCAACAGGTGAATAGCTTTGTGTAAAGTTCATTTGCCATTTCGCATAGACTGTTTTGTCTGCCGCTAGGACATAACTCGGATCCCATGAACTAGTACCTGCAGGATCGTTAAACCAACCAAGGAATTTATATCCAGGTCTAGTTGGCGCAGGTTTCATGAAGCTTAATAAATCACTATTTGGTCCATCAGAACGGCTAGCGCTTGCTTTATATCCCACTGCCATCGTCTTAATGTCTGAGCCACCTTGGCTGTTAAACGTAATACTATATCCTACAGGCTGTTGAGCTGTGTAAATAGGGTCAGAACCTGCGAAAACATCTGGATAAACCGTTCCATTCGCACCTGTTGAGCCAATAGTAAATTTATAAAGTTGTGGCAAATATCTTGTTCCACCAGGGCTGATCGTCGCTTGATTATATGTTGTTCCACTATTCGGATCAAGAGTGGAATTCGTCATAAATGTTTTTGCATTGAAAATAATTTTTCCTGGCTGACTAATGTCGTAATATTTTTGATTTGTATCTGGATTGGTTAAATTCGTGATATCTACACTTTTACCACCATTCGTTGTTACAATTACTTTGTTGATTCCATTTCGCCAGTTTGAATCTTCTGGGAAGGTTAACGTTAAATCCTTACCTATATGTGCTATGGCTGGGTCTGTGATAATTGGAATCACAGTCGTCGGAATTGGTACTACTGAAACCGTAAAGCTAGTCGTTACATCTTGATAGCCAGTAGCCTTAATCGTAGCCGTATAATTAGCTGCCGCAGAAAATAAAGAACCTGGCAAGATAATTTGAGTAGGCATAGTCTGTGTTTGCCCATTTATGTCTCTATACTGGTATGCTGGTTTGATATTTACAGCACTTGTAACATCGGTTGAACCGATTAAGATATTTGTGATCGCATTTCTCCATACCACATCATCAACAAATACATCGCTTTGAGGTATAAGCGAAATAGTCGCACCATTTTGTAAGTCCTGTAATTTTGGAATAGTTCCAAATGTTTTTTGTTTTGGACCAGCAAAATTTAACTTTTGTATTACCTGTTGTAGCGTGTCACCTGCTTTTAATGTGATAGATCCACCATACTGTGTCGTAATGTTCATATCTTGATCTACAGTCATTTCTGCAGATGGAACCGTAATTCCTGCATCGATTGCGCTTTGATTTTGTTTACCAAAGTTCTTGAAGATAAAATAAAAGTCATTATAATCTATTCCATAACCAAACGTTGATGGCTTGATCCAATAGATATCTGCATTTCTATTGTTTTTCAAGAATTCAGTTTTCTTCGCTGTAGTGTTGTCTGGATTCCCAAACGTACTTAGGTTTTTATATTGAAAATAAACATTGATTTCTTCCTTCAAATCCTTCATATCAATGACGTTATCTCCATTGACATCTCCACCTAACATAATCGGGAAAAGAGTTGGTATATCTTTTACTGTTCCTGATTGATATCCAAATTTATTTTCACCAATGACGGGTGTTTTCGCATATCCCTTGAAATGTCCTGGCACACTCGCTTCGACTGAATAAGGTGCATTACTTACAGGCATCGTAACTGCCCAATACGGATTGATAAACGTATATGCCATTGTGTTGTTCGGAGTTGTAGGATTATCCGTTTCAGAAATTTTACCCTCATCATCTTTAACGGTTACCTTCGCTCCTGCATCTACTGTAAATTGTGGATAGAGATTGTTTATTGTGTTTTTTGCGAAAGACTCAGCCGCTAAACGACCTCGAAGCATAGATTTTGATTGACGCACATAAGGTACATTTGTAGGGAACCATGCTACTTTAGTATCTGTACCAGATAATGTTAAAGTTGGTGCTGTTAAAAATACAAACTCAAACGGTCCAACAACCGGATCCTCATTTGTATAGGTCACATCTGCTTCGATAATACTCATATCGTGGTCTAGTGCACCATTTGTACCTATTCCAGATATCGTAATATCGATGTTTTTTCCTTTAGTATAGGTATCATGTTGATACGGTTCACCTACAGTTAGTACTGTTGTAGGGTCGATCCCTTTACTGATTAGATAGTTTTTATACTCTTCTGTCAATCTGATATTACTAAATTTGTAAACAGCATTATCATTAAGAGTAAATTTACCGCTTGTCATACCCACGCCGTACTTTGTAGCAATTGTCGTTTTGAACGGTTTATCGTTATCAACTACAACCTTATCTTCATTACCTTCTCCTGCATCTACACCGCCAGAATTGGTAATCGTTACATAAGGATTTCCTTTTCTAATAAAATAATATTCTTGTTTTGTTATACTCGGATCACCTGACCCAGAATAATCATATGGATATAACCAGAAATAGCTACCAAATTTAGAGTTTAAGTCTTCAGGCGTAACTCCAAAATGGAAACGACCTTTCTCATCTGTATCAAAGTATACAGTTGGGTAATAACTATCTTGGTAACCCACAACTCCATTCAATGCTTGATCGACTGATACAGGCGTTCTACCATCTTTTGGACTTGGCACCGAAGTTTCGCCATTATTTTTCATAACATCAACGTTCGAATCATAGACAGTTCCATAAAATCCTTTAATCTCTTGACCAGGTAGGTAGCCTGAAGGGTCGATTTCATAAATCCCTGGCTTTGAATCGCTGTCCATATTGATTGTTGGTGGTGTACTGTCTACATAGACTGTATCTTCTGCTGTGTAGCGTTTTCCAGATTCATCAGTCATAATCATCTCAACAGTATATGAACCTTCTTTTATATATTCAACCTTTTCTGATATTCCAGATTGATCGTATGAGCCCTCATATGGCTTTGTAAATGGAAGGTATATCCCATTAAAAAGCATTATCGACGGGCCATATTGGACACCTGGATTAATACTACTAGCATTAGTTAAAGTGTTTGTTACTCCTAAATATTTTCCGTCCTTATCTTTTAATACAATATACATGCTTTCCATTTGATTATTAACCGAGAAGTTATAGGCAGATAATCCACCTGGCATTGCCATTGCCTTGATACCCACTTTAAAAGTATCGATGCCTTTTTCTGCTACGACGATCGTGAAAGGAATGCGATAAGATTCTGATGAGTCTGATACATTTACAAGATGAATATACCCCTCGTAAATACCATCTAACGAGTTTGACGGGACTGTAATTTTTGCTGTTGCTTTAACAGTACTGCCACCCTCAACATTAAATGATGTAACGTTTGTACCACCGGTAGTAAAATCAATTTTGACATCATTTCCTGTGCCAGGTCCTACTTTATTAGAACCAGCAAATTTCGATGAAATAAATTGTGTACTTACTTTAAACGTTTTACTACTAGATCCTTGGTTTATTACGTTAAAATCTTTCGATGAAATTACATCATCAGAGCCATTCGTTGCTCCTTCTCCTCTACCTTTAAAACCGAAGAACATGCTTCCTGTATGGTTATCAACTTGACTCAGCTCATTTGAATCAGAATCAACAGCATATGCTTTATCTAAAACTTGAATACTTACATTCTCTTTAATCGCACGTGCAGGATCAACACGTCCAGCACCAACTTGGTATACGCTATAAGTCTTTGAATCTGTATTTATGTCTCTAGCCGTATTCATTAATGCCGACTTGACATCTGCCGGAGTATATTCTGGATTTGCAGCTAAAATCAATGCTGAAATACCTGCAACGTGAGGAGTCGCCATTGAAGTTCCGGACATTAATTCATATGAATACTTATAATCTCGATCTTCAATACTCACACCATCTTGTGGCTCCCATACGTCATATGGAACAGTAGACGAAATATCAACACCAGGCGCAACAACATCTGGCTTGATCGTCCAATCTTTTACTGGCCCCGTTGAGCTAAAGTTTGCCAACTCGTCGCCTTTTTTTGTAACTGGCGTATCAAGTGTAGTCGGGAACGAAATCGTTGCAGATTTAGGATCCTTATAAATGGCATCAGATAGCGCTTGTCCCTGCGCTTGAGTTAATGAAACAGAATAAACATTATCCATGCTAACACCTAAACCGTTAGTGATATATCCTTGGTTATCTGCTTCGGCACTATTATTCCAAATAATCATACCTGCCACGCCGGCTTTATGTGCATTTGCCATTTTTGTCGACAAATACTCTCCGCCACGTTTTACAAGAGCTATTTTACCAGACATATCTAATCCATTATAATCTGCCGCACTACCTAAGCCGACATCAACAATTGGAAAAGTTTGACCTTTAAATGCATCGTCTGCTTGTGCAAAGTTTTTACCAAATAAACGAGCTTGATAGGAATCTGAGCCGTTCTTTAGTGTCATTACTGGAATATCTCCAGGAATAGTACTTGCACCAACCGTTATCGCTAATGCAGATGTTCCTGGTGAGCCTACAGTTGCTGCACCAGGACCAGCATTACCTGCTGCAACATCACACACAACTCCAGATAATGTAGCATTGTTAATAGCGATACTTGTTGGGTATAGCGGATCATTAATCGTTGCACCAAGCGAAAGATTGATAACATCCATATCATCTTTAACTGCTTGATCGATACCGTTTAATACAGAATCAGATGTCCCACGTCCACCTGGACCTAGTACTCGGTAGCCATAAAGATCTACATCCGGCGCTACACCATTTGCTGAATAGACATCGTTATTACTTGTCGTATTTGCAGCAATTGTACCTGAAACGTGAGATCCATGTGATGTAATATACTGCTTATAATCTGCAGGCGGTGGTCCATATGCATCTGGATTCGCCTTCGCATTTACCCAATCTTCATAAGTAGTTTCCATTGGGTCATTGTCATCCACATATTTGATATTTCCATTTGCATCGAATCCTACATTGTTTACTAAGTCATGTCCACCTTTATATACAGCCTTCAAATCAGGGTGATTGTAGTCAATACCAGTATCTAATACACCAACCTTAATTTTTTGGCCTGCACGAGGACCTGATTTAATAATACCTGTATGGCCTTCAGCTTGAAGTTTATCTAGTCCTAATAAAGAAAGCCCTGTTGTAGGCTTGCCTACAGTTGCACTTGCCTCTACTGCGGTTGGCGTAGATCCTTCAGCAGCCTTATATTCTACTTGTGACCAAATAGAAGCAACGTCTGGATTATCCACAATTTTGTCAACTAATTTAGCGGGTAATGTTAAAGCCACTCCGTTAAAGGCTTCAGTATATTCTCGCGTAATACTCATAGCTGTTTTAACAGATTTCCCACCAATTATTTGCGTTTTAGGCTGCGTATTCAAAAAGCTTTTAAATCTAGCGTGAGAATCCTTAACCTTTTTTTCTGCATCTGAATATTCGTTTGTAAAAGCTTGAGCATTTGCTCCACCCTTTGACAACGATTGCTTAATGATTTGTATCTTAGCTGGATCCTGTTTAAATTGAACAATTACATTAATATTTTTAGAACTATTCAAATCTTTTTGGTCCACATGGATTTTTTGAGCGATATCCGCTCCAGTGAGTTTATTAATATTCTTCTTTTGTTCAGAAGTAAGTCCATCAAGAATACGGTTTACTTCCTCAGCATTAAAAGTCTCGCTGGATGGATTTTTCTGATTTTGTTTCCCACTCGCATGTACTTGTGTTAATGACTGAGGTAGTGCAAAGTTTAATAGCATTACACTCAATGCAGAGATTGATAACATTCTCTTTGTTTTTCTCTTACCCATAAACTTTTTAGTTTGCTTCATGTTTTCCCCCCTGAATCAAATTTCATTTAATCAATACACTTTTACAATTAATCGTATGAATATTAGGAATTTTCCTCACATTAAACGATAGAATCATTTTACTGTAATCAACAATTTTCGTGTATTGGGGAAATACAGCACCATAACAACTGACCGCTTTCGACATAAACGTTAATTTTTTCCAAAATGCTAGGAATATAGAATCATGTTTTTGTGAAATAATTACATTTTTTATCGTTTTACATCATATATTAAGAGTTACGATTTGGGCTAATCTAGAGTTTATCAGAAAAAAACGAATACGACTTTGAAAGAGTACCTTTTATTTCCATAGGAACTTTTTAACAAAATTTCTTAAACTGATAAAAAACTATCTAATTTCTAACATAGTTAGATAGCTTTTTAGATTTGTATTTTACATAAAATCGTAATCAAGGTCGTATTATACAAATTACCTACTGAAAACAAAAAAACTCATTCTTAATTTATGAATGAGTTAGCATCGGTTGCTTTTATAATTAACTATTTAAAATTTACCTTATTATTGCTCATGTTAAGAACTATAAATGGATGACTGTTATTTAATAAACTGGCTCCCTTTAATTACGCTTCTTTATTTATGATTTATTCAAATGATTTTTAAATTCCTCAATAAATTCATTTGCTATAGGAGATAAACCTTTTGTTTCTAAATACATTAACCAAAAATCAAGTTCAAATAAACCTTCTTCTTTTAAAGGAATAACTTTTATATCACCGTTAAAAACGGATGGACGATTCTTCATTGTAAAATTATAAACATAGAATATAGCCTGGCTTTCTTTAATTAGTTGTAAAATAAGACCTGTTCTATTGGATGTAAGTACTACATTTTTTGGATTCATTTTTGTAATTTTTAATAGCTTATTATAATCTGAATTCTTATACAGTACAATTTTCGAATTAGCCAAGTCTTTAGGCGTTACAAATTCTAAAGAATAAAATGGTGATTTTTTCCCAACAGCAATACAATAATGACCCCGAGTTATATGCTCATAACAAATATTTTTCTCTTTTTTTAATTCCTCTTTTGTTGCTGGAACAAGAGCAAAATCATAATTCTCTTTATTAAAATTTTGAATAATCTTTGAAGGATTGTCCTCTTTGAACTCAAAAGTAACATCTTTGTTTTTTGAATTAAAACCGATTAGTGTTTCTTGAAGAATATATGAAAAAGTCGGTGCAGTTAATATTTTCATATGGTTTTGATTTGTATTTTTATAATGATTAATATCATTTTTTATTTCTTTAATGGTTTTTAGTAAAATAATTGCTTTTGAAATGACTATATTTCCCTCAAATGTAGGCGTAACGCCTTGTTTAGACCTATTAAAGATTTTAATCCCTAGTTCATTTTCTAATTGTGTGATTGATTGACTCATACCTGAAGGTGATATAAATAACTTTTCTGCTGCTTTTGTAATAGATCTTTCATTAGCAACGTTCACAATATACTCCATTTGTTCGAAATTCATTATTTCACCTCAGTAAAAAATATTCTTTGTTTTATGCAGTCTATTTTTGATTTTATGTAAGAAAATTAAAAAACTCAATCTAAACTTATTTTGAGCAAAAAATGACTAGTCATTCCTACCTATTATTTTTTAGTGATTCCCTCCCGTTTTAGTACTTGGAAATTTAACTAGAACCAGTATTTTTACCTGTTTTAACTTATTTATTTGTTAAGTTTTACTTAATAACTTTTGTGCTTTTCCTAAATGTACTTAATATATCGAAAATTGTAATATTTTATTAAATGATAGTACAAATTTATAAATTTCCATAGTGTCTTAGAACACATAACTGATCATCATCTAAGAATATTAGAAAATATGGCTACTTAATGTATTTAAACGTACATCGAAAAGGAGAATTGGTTATGTTTGAGGGGAAAATCATTAAATTTTATCGAGAAAAATTAAAACTCACACAAGAGCAACTTGGTAAAGATATTTGTTCGATTACACATATTAGTAAAATAGAATGTAACAGGACGACTTTTAATAATGAAATTATATCTTTATTATCTGAGAGACTGGGCATCAATATGGAAGATGAGATTAATAAGTTAATAAATATAAAAAATAGACTATCACAGTGGCATGAAGCAATCATCATGCAATTAAATAATGAAATTGAGCAAATTAACCTTGAACTTGAGTGCGATGAACTCATCAAGATTTCTGATTATACTCACTTATACGAACTACTAAGGGTGAGATATTTACTTATTCATAACGAAACTCGTGAAGCTGAAAAAATCATAAAAAAAATTCAAAAATTAGAAAACGAACTTTCAGATTATGAGTTCAATCTCCTTAAACATGTTTTAGGAATCTATTATTTGTCTTTGCAAAATCATAATAAAGCAATCCAAACATTGAAACAAATACAAATTGAGTATTATCATAATCCCGAATATTACTATCATCTAGCAATTGCTTACCATACTATTAATTCTCCCGTTCTAGCTTATTATTATGCCGAAAAATCGCACAAATTTTTTAAAGATATTAACAATTATTTAAGAGTAATTGACGCAGAAATGATTATGATTATTCAAGTTACAGAGGACGGTAATCATGAAGAAGTCATTAATCGCTTTAAGAATTTAATCAAAAGTTGTGAATTATGTAATGCACCAGATCGAAAGGCTAAAGTACTGCATAATTTGGGATATGAGTACTATCGCCAAAAAAATTATATACTCGCAATTGGATATTATAGAGAATCAATGGCACTTAAAAATCAAGAATCTGCTACCTATCTACTCTCTTTTGAAAGTTATATTCGATGTGCTTATGACGGAAAACTAATACCAACTGATGAATTAATTAAACTTGCTGAAGATGGATTAGTTATCGCAATTCGAATGAATGAAGTACTATTTATCCATTTAATCAGACTAACTTTATATCTATTAAAATCTAAAGTGAAGGAATACCATCAATACTTAGCAAAAAAAGCTTTACCCATGTATGTGAAGTATGGCTATTCATTTTTAATCCAACAATCTGAAAAAGAATTATTTAATTATTATTCAAAAATGAATTTACCTGATAAAGCACTAGAAATGGCAAACTTATTAATTACCAAATAAAAACAAGAATACATAAATGTATTCTTGTTTTTATTTTTTTATTGCGTGCTCTCCCGTACTAAAATGTCGATTTCAGAGAAGTCATTTGTTTAATAAAGTACCTTCCCCACCAATAATTAAAAAGTGCTGCAACTCTTACAATACCATCATTTGATTCGTGCCCAACTTTAGCCACTGAATCAGAAACAAGTGAATCATTAGGACTATTATTTCACCTTGGAAAAACATCTGTATCATGGTTGGCCCTATCAAAATCTGTTTGGATTTTATTTGTATAACAAAGCTCTTTAATCGCTGTTTCATTGAATTTACTTTGAAATCCTTCCTATGCATTTTTTATTTGTACGGTTTGTATCGGGCCTCAATGGGTAGATTTATTTATATCAATGTCTTCATTTCTTTATGATTATTGCTCCATTTGTCTTAATATAATTTTACAGCGACTCAAAATCATTGTGTATTGGGGTAATCCGCAGGAGTTCGCACGTCAAAAATCGAGTGAGTATAATCGCAGAGTCTTAAATTACTTACGAAAACATAGAAATATGTAGAAAATTATCACTTTCACTCGAAATAGCCGTAGATTCATGTCGAAATGGCACTTCAAAAAGTAATAATACATCAATAAAATTGGGGTAATTGAAAAGATTTTTTGAAAATTATCCTTAACTCTTTCTTACATTTTGATATGGAAAACAAAATAGAGAAACCAATATTGGCTTCTCTATTACTAAATTTCTGTAGGCTCTCACTTAATTGGCTTCGTAGTTTCTACCAATCAATTCTTTTCCCATCCAATGATGGTATAAAACATTAGCATGGTGCTATAAATGACAGCTGTTTTGAGCACATTGCTATTATAGCTGGCACGCCTGAATGTTTGGAAAAAGTATCAGACGAGGAATATAACAAATTAAAATCATAGTTGAGGATTGTCCTGTTATATCGGGCTTTTTTTATATTTATCTAACGTATATTTTGCATACCATTAGTAATAACTGTCCTGATATTACAGTAAAAAACCTCTTGATATACAAGAGGTTACAAACATTAAGAATTTAGCGCACCAACAACCGGATGAGGAACATAAGGCTCCTCCAAATAAGAAACTTCTTCAGTAGTTAGCTTAACAGGTAAAGCTCCTACAGAATCTTCAAGATGGGAAACTTTAGTTGCACCAATAATAGGCGCAGCGACTGGTTCTATCTGAAGTAGCCATGCAAGTGCAATTTGTGATCTTTTTACCCCATGTTTTTCTGCGATTTCTGCAACTCTTTCTACAACAAGTCTGTCTGTATTTTCAGTGGCACCGTATTTAGATTTTTGCGTATCATCTGTTTCAGATCGAAGCGTCGTTTCTGACCAATCACGTGTTAATCTTCCGGATGCAAGTGGGCTATATGGAATAACGGCAATTTTTTCTTCTTTACATAAAGGTAACATTTCCCTTTCCTCTTCACGGTATATGAGATTGAGATGATTTTGCATTGAAACAAATCTCGACCAACCATTTTTATCAGCAACATGTATAGCCTTTAAGAATTGCCATGCATACATTGCAGAAGCACCGATGTACCTTACTTTTCCAGCTTTTACTAAATCATGAAGAGCCTCCATTGTTTCTTCGATTGGTGTATGATAATCCCAACGATGGATTTGATATAGATCAATATAATCCGTTCCAAGGCGTTTAAGACTTTTATCAATTTCACTCATAATGTGCTTACGTGATAGACCAGATCCGTTAGGACCTTTATGCATTGGGAAGTAAACCTTCGTTGCAAGGACAATCTCATCCCTATTGGCATAATCTTTTAACGCTCGACCTAAAAATTCCTCACTAGTACCGTCTGAATAAACATTTGCCGTATCAAAAAAATTGATCCCTACATCAAGCGCTTTTTTAATGATAGTACGGCTACTTTCCTCATCAATGACCCATGGATGAATCCAACGTTTTGCATCTCCAAATCCCATACAACCAAGGCAAAGTCTAGATACATCTAATCCTGTATTACCAAATTTAATATAATCCATTTGAATATTCCTCACCTTCTAAGTATGTAAATGAATTTGTCACCTAAGGTGCTCTTTTAGTCTAAGCACCCCACTCTGAATTTCTAGATGCTTCTTTTTCAACTAAAGATGAATTGTGATTTTTTGTCATCCAAAGAGCAATCACAGCAAACAGTAGGATGATCACACATGCTATGTTTACATAGCGAAAACCAAGTATTTGCGCTAAAAATCCACCACCCAGCGTGCCAAGAAGCTTACCAAGCGTCTGCCCATTTGCATAAAATGTTGAAGCGATTCCAGGTGCATTTGGAAAAATCTCAGCAAAATAACTAAGCCCATTCCCCATAACAATTGCTACTTGTATAGCTTGAATGATTTGTAAGACGATTACATTCCATGGTGAGCTAGAAAAAGTTAACAACAAATGGTAGCTCATGCCGATAAAACAAGCTGATATGATTAAGGTTAAGTTTGAGACTTTTTTACCTAAAGCACCGAGTACAATCATAATTGGAATCTCCAATCCAGCACAAATACTAGCAACGAATCCAACGTCTGTTTGCGTTCCATTTAAATCATTTACTATAAAAAGTGGCGTATTAATACCATTTATATTATTAATACCAAATAGTAAAATAAAAGCGATAAAAGGAAGCGCTATAACTTTATCTTTTATAGAATAAGTTTTTGAATTCGTTATCTTTTTGATTGGATTTGAATTTGACATAGGCTTGCTATTTCTAAGGAAAAAGTAAACTAGAAAGGCAATTAACAAAAAAATGAGGGCAGTACTAATAAATAAACCCTCGTAATCCATGGCACTCAATATCATTGTGCCTAATAAAGGTCCTATTAAAAATCCTAACGAAAATAGCGATCTTAAGGTAGACATAGCAAAAGTAATATCATCCGATTCACTTGCATTTGCAGACGCTTGAGCATAAGCAAAAATTTGGGGCATTGAGGCAGCACCGATTCCACCAAAAAAAGTGACTGTAACCAGGAGTACAAAATATTGATGAAAGATCACAAAAACTAAATAACTGAATGACGAAGAAATCATGGCAATGATAATAATCCATTTTCTGTCTAATTTACCATCAGAACTTTTTGCGATAGCTGTATTGACGAAAACACCACTTATAGAGCTAACGGCCATAAATATACCAAACGCACCAGTGCTCATGCCAAGCTCTTGAGTAGCATATAATGATAGGAATGGAATCGTGATAGAGATACTGATACCCATTAATAACATACAGAAAACAAATATAGTAAACCCATTAATTGAAAATAATTTATAAAACCTTTCCATAACTATCCTCCTTTTCTCTTAAACATGTAAAAGCAATATCTACATTTAATGGGCTCTATTTTAACGAATAAAACGCCTTCTTCATACTAAAAAAGTAATTTCCCTTAAATCCCTATAAAGAATTCCTTCATCTAAAAAGGTTACTTATCCAACATATGAATCATTTAAAATATATTTCTCAATTGCGTGTGCTACACCATGTTCATCATTTGTTAATGTAACAATATCACAATGTTTCTGCACCTCTTCTTCGGCATTCCCCATTGCAATTGACAAACCGGCTACATTAAACATTGGAATGTCATTTCTTTCATCTCCAATCGCAACCGTGTTCTCTAAAGGAATATTAAAATAGCGAGCCATTGATTTTAATCCATACCCTTTATTCCCATTCAAATGCATTACTTCAATATTAAAAGGTGAAGAAGATGTGACATATAACTCTTCTATCGCCTCTAATTTTTTCTGTACACGCTTCCTCTGGTCGGGATCAAGTGCGATGATCAGAAACTTTACGACAAGCGATTCTTTATTTACGATTTCATCAGGTTGATTAAAAAATGGCTGTCCGTATACATGAGGTGGAGTGGTGAACATTTTGTAATCTTTATGCACAAAGTGTTCTTTAGGAACACGACCTGATTCTACCATTTTTTCAAAGCGTTTAAGCCAATCTTTATGAGCAAATGTACTAATATCTGTACTAATTTTATATGCCATCTTTTCTATCTCTAACTCAGTCACAATGCGTTGACTTTGAGAAAGATTCAAGGATGTTAACTCTATTAACTTTCCCTCTGCATACAATTCTGTTCCGTTATTCCCACCTACTGGACAGTCTAGTCCATATTTAGCAAGCTCCATATTAATTGAAAATGATGGTCGACCAGATAGTGCCATGACAATATGCCCCTGTTGTTGCGCTCTTTTAATTGCGCGAATCGTTTCTTCTGTCATTTCTTTGTTTGAATTCAAAGTCGTACCATCTAAATCAAGAGCAATCAGTTTCATTTCAATTCCTCCACTTTCATAATCTTTGAATTAGATTTTAATAGTGTTATAGAATGTATTTCATGCTTACTACTCAAAATTTCATCACTTACTGTTATCATCAGAGAGTAGTTTTACAACCAGCTCCCCTGCTATATATAACGGTTCAGTGCTTTTTTTAGTAAGCGAAAGGGTGTACGCGCCTTCAATAATAGATTGAATCGCAGTACTTAAGCGTGTCGCTTCCTCTTTTTCATAACCTGAGTCTATCAAACGCTGCACGTAAACCTGTTCCCAATCATAATAAACTTCTTCACAAATTTGTCTTAACGTTTCATTCGTAGACCAAACCTCACTCGACATCGCAACTAGCGAAATGGTTGTTCTTTCATCTGTTTTCTCCAATTGCTTTGCGATTTTTTTAATATATTCGTTAATACCTATTGCCGGACTTTCATATAATGATAACGTTTCTTTTATAAAATTTTTAATCCGATCTCCAGTCTCTTTGATGGCTTCTTTAGCAAGTTGTTCCTTCCCCCCTGGAAAATAATAATAGACAGATCCTCTTGGAGATTCGCTCACCTCCGTAATTTGACTTAAACTTGTAGCATTATAGCCCTGTTTTCGGAACAGCATTGAAGCTGCATTCAGCAATTTATCTCTAGAGTTAGTTTCCTTCATAATGTAAGTCACCCTTTATCTATATATGTATTATGTTGACCGATTAGTATAATTTTAGAAAAATTATACCGAACGGTCAACATACTTTTAGTTCAATATTTATTCACCTCTAATGGGAAGTCATAAATTTGGTACAAAAATAGAATTTAGTAAAATAAAAAAAGCCCAAACCCTTGATACTATAGGGTTTGAGCTTTTTCTTTTTTATGATCCCAACTGGACTTGAACCAGCGACCCCTACCCTTTCAAGGTACTACAGTTTTTCACCTCTAGTACAATTGGATAGCTAAGTGCATACTGCTGTTATGTTTATTTAGTAAGCATTTGTTTTTAAGAATCCTAAAGTTAACATTGATTACCTAGAATACGTGACTACATGGTGACCATTATCTTATTCTTCACCTGAATCATTGTCCTCATTAATTACAGGTATCTTATACATACCAACCTTTAATCCAAGTCTTTTAATTAAACTTACGTGATGTAATAAATTAACTTTACTAAAAAAAGGCAAGACATTTCTAATATCATCGCTTTTAGATGTGGATATAGCATAAACTAATGTACATTCACTATAAGGAAAGTTTTGTTCATTAAAGTCTTCCTGAGGAAATTTCTCTAATGCTTTATTCACTATGAATTGTCGATACTCAGCCAATTCTCGAAGTAATTGCATCGACACTGATCCTTGGGCAAAAAGATGACTTAGTGTCGCAGAACGAGTTTCCTTTTTCACACAGACAAAGTGCTTATCTTTTGAAAGTAAGTCACAAACTTCAATTTTACTTCTTGAGTTTGGAACTTGGTAGTTTTGCTTATCTAGACATAAGAAATAGTCTGTATTCTGCCTTTCATTATAACTACCCTCAGATTCATCGGGTTTTATACTAGTTAGAAAGTTATCGATTTCAATAAGTGGTATATCCATAATTTCAGTTTGAATTTTTGCGAAGTAATCACTATCAATTTTATACCAGTTATTTAATGAAAAGATATAGGTATCTTCTTGATATTCAGTTTGAAATATAATGAAATGATTTAAAGTAACTGCTGAAGTAACCGCAGTATCTGAATCGTCAAAGCCGATAATTTTAATTTTGTTGATTTGTTCTGGTGAGTTAAACTCAATGTTACTTATTAAAGAATAGAGATCTTGTAAAACTATTTCTTCAGTTTCTACTTTTTTAAAACCAAGCTTTATATGATAATTTGAACACTTTTCATATTCAATCATATCAGGATATGCTAATGAAAGATTGTGAGTTTCACGACTCCTAAGTGATTCAAATAATCTCTGATTTAATATGGAAATTATATCTGCATCTTTTACTATCTTAATATTATCTATAAAACCAAAGTTCTCTTTGTAATCATCACTTAGAAATAAATTCAGTATTTGACTACACTTTTCACCTAGTCCTGAAAATGAAACATCACTATTAAGACTTAAAGAAGAAGTAGATCCTTTTATTGATGTACCTACTTGTTCATCTCTTGACTTTCCTGACACTAAATTAATAAGGTCTTGATCAAAGTTTAAATCAAATTCACCTAATTCACTTCCCTTATTAATATGTACTCTCTTTTGCTTTGTCTTTAGGTCAATATTTCTTACATCAAAAGCCTTGAGTTCTTTTGAATCAATTGTATTTAATGCAACCTTTAAGCCAAAATTATTCTCTAAGTTATTTCTATTAATAGCAGTAAATCCAAATCCAGCAGTTATTGCAAAGAAATAAGGTAAATCATTTTTTATTACTTTTACCAAAATAACAAAGGAATTAACAGTATTCTTAATTTCATCTCGATTAGGAATATCTAAAGCATCATCTAGAAAAGTAATCCACTTAGGTTCCTTAGATCTATTTCTTTGAATATAAACTTTAAATTCAAAATCCAATTCTGTATTTCTAGGTTGAAGCTCGAAATAGTCATTTTCCTCATTTACTTTATTAGCTAAAATTAATTGATCAAAGTTCCTGACATTTTCATTAAAGAGATAGTAAGACAGTTTCAATGAAATCACCTTTCCTTAACCTTTAAATAGTAGAACAAGCCTATATATGCTATTAACCTATTAAGCCTTTCTCCTAATTGGCTTCAAGTATAATAAGTTTTGGTTACTTTTACCTATAATACCATAAATTTCTATTTAAATAATCAAAACATTTCTTATTTTTGCATAATAATAAGCATGGCATTAAACCTACTTTTATAGTTGTTAATATCAAATATCAGCTCTTAACGCAGTACCCCAAATTGCAAGGTATTTCTCTGTCATCTTTAGGTTGCTATGACGCAACATTTTTTGAAGAGTAAATACGTCACCGCCATTCATTAAAAACCTGTGTGCAAATGTATGTCTGAAAGTGTGGGCTGACAATCTTACATCATTGAAGTTCATGATTGCCTTTAACCGCTTAAATATATTCTTTACTGCTTCAGTTGTCATAGTTTGTCCAGATAGGTTTTTGAACTCTCTATCATCTTTAAAATCTTGAATAGCAAATTTCAACAACATAAAAAAGACCACTTCCTTCTCCATTTTCTTAGAAGGTTAGTGGTCTAAGTTGTAAGAAAATGATCTAACATCGACCACTTTCCTACTAGGGTAACAAAATTCTTGCAAAACCTATGATACTGTTATCTGTATGATCCCAACTGGACTTGAACCAGCGACCCCTACCCTGTCAAGGTAGTGCTCTCCCAGCTGAGCTATGGAATCATGATATGAATGTAAATATATTATAAATTTTGGTAATTATGAAGTCAAACTATTTTATACGACATTTATGGCAATTTAATAGGAAGCAAGCACATGGTTTCTCCCCACTTGCTTGCTTCTTTTTATATTGTCCGCTCTTCCATTACGCTTATGTTGTCAGTTTCATTAAAGAATCGACTTAATATGATTGCAATAAGTAGAATGCTAGTTGACATGATATACAATGTACTAATGCTAAATTGGTCGATTAAAAATCCGCCTAGCATCATACTAATTGGGGCTGTGATGGCTGATAGTGTTGAGAAGATCGCCATGACTCTACCATAGTATTGTTTGTTCACTACTTTTTGTACATATGTTAGCATAGGGATCATCATACAAACGTTAATCATTCCACTGCCGATGAATACGACGATTAATAGTACGATGTACAGTGGATACATTAATACATTTGATTTAAATAATAGGAAAAAAATAAATTGACTGATGACTGTAATAAACATCAAACCAAATGACGCTTTTAGTAGTTTAAATGGTTGATTTGATATGTTTAATTTTGAGATGACAATTGTGCCACATACCCCACCTAGTGCCGATGCTGAATAAAGATATGATAGATGCATTTCTGGCGCTTTAATAAATTCTTTCATTAAAAATGGTAATAATACAGATTGAATTGGCCCATTTGCTAGGTTAATAATGTTTACCATCACTAGTAAGTATAAAATCGGTTTATTTTTTGAAACGATATAGACAATACCAGCCTTTAAATCTTTAAACACATTATTCTTACTTACTTTTTTTTCCTGTTTTTCAATTACTTTAATAAAAAGTGCTGCAAAGCCTGAAAGTAAATACGACACGCCATTGATTATGACTAAAATCGTGGGTCCTAACAATGCAAACATGATACCTGCTAATAAGATTCCAAAAACATCTTTTATGCTATAAGTTAGTGACATTAATGAATTTGCTTTTAGTAGTTCATCCTTTTTCACAATAGATGGTACTAAGCTTTGTGATGCTGGTGCAAATAACGCACCATTTACTGCAATGATGAATGTCGTCACGTATAAAATATAGAGTATTAGTTGTTGATCTTCTAGCAAAAGCATGCTAATTCCACAACCTAAGACAGCTATTCCTCTAATAAATTCAGTCATATAAATAATCTTTACTCGATTCCAGCGATCAGTAAAAACCCCTCCAATTGGCGTTAAGACTAACCAGGTAACTGCACCGATCATACCGTATAAAGATAATTGAAATGCTGAATGGGTTAATTGTAAAATATATAGTCCAATTGCAAAATTGAAAAGCACATCACCAATACTTGATGCAAATGTACCACTAAAAAAATAAAAGAAATTCTTATTTTTTAGTATTTGAATCATTTTCTCCACCCCCTCGAATTCATTATAGAATACGAGAAGGTTCTTTGATATGCGGTGACTGTGAGAAATACTTAGCTTCATTTATACGTTAAAATGAATGATTTACGGTTAGTTTCTCACATTCTTTCTTTTTTCAACTTTAAGTATGCTTGTTTATACAATCGATTGTTTTCAATATAAAAAATCCATAAATCTTCTAGTAAACAATCAAAGAACAAATTTTGATGTCCTAGACTTTCATATAACATTTGTAGCTCTTCATAAGATTCTTTACTGATTGTATTCGTCGCAAATAGTTCTTCATAAGTATGATATAATTTTTGAAAAAACGGATTCTGACTTTCAAAATCTATACTTGTCTCCGATGTATGACCCATCCAATTTGCATGCAGTAACGCTAGTAATGACATGTAACTTTTAAATTCAGAGTGCGCTTCATCAGACGATAGAATATTAGCAATTTGTTTTAATTGCTCCGTCGCATGTAATTTTTTCTCTTTTATTAAGATGTATGTGTAGAGAATTTGCGTTGATAATAAAATATCATTTCTATTAATTTTCTTTGCATAGTTGATTGCTTTTTCAAAAAAGCCCTCAAATAAGTCCTTTGTTCCTAATTGATAGATTAATAATCCCTGAAATTGATGAGTTAAGCTCACATTGATGATATTTACTTCTTCCAAATAGTAGTGTAATGCTTTTTCTGCATAAATGACCGCTCCATAATAACTACCTAACTTATATTCAACATTTGCTAAAAAATAATATAAATGACCCGTTTCCATGGACTGCTGAGCTAGCATAAGTTCTTTTTTCGAACGATTTAAGTTCTTTTCGATGATAAAAAGATTAATGGCTTCATAAAAATGAAATCTATGTTTTTGAACGCGATTCAATAATCCTTCAACATGTTGGATCGTCTTCTTTGCGCTCATATATCGGTCTTGTTCTTTTCTCCCACAATAAAAAGCTAGCTTGGCCATGTAGTAATCAATGATGAGGGGTGAATGAATTAATTGCTCTTCATTTTGCTCTAGTTGTTTGAAAATCTCACCTGATTTAACAAAGCCATTTAAATTTAATTCTTCAAAAAATAATTCAAGTTTCTTTCTTGTTTCCTGTAAAAATTCAACATCATCTTGATAAATAATGCTCAACTCAGCAAACAATAACCGAATCATTTCCAAGCTAGGTACTACTTCACCATTTTCAATTTTACTCAAATACGACGGAACACAAATACCTTCACTTAATGCTTGTTGACTCATATTCTGATTCATTCGATTGATTTTAATAATTGAACCCAATATTGTAAGATTTTCTTTTTGAATTAAACCATTTAGTTCCTTCATTAAATAACCCCATTTTCATCTTACACCTGTTTTACATAGCTTTTTATGTATAGAACTAACATCCGAATGCCACTCAAGTTAGTTAGCTCTTTTTTTTGAATTCTGTATATTGTTTTTCCTTACTTTCTGAATGACTGGAAGTTCTCGTCTTTTTCTTCTTCTTTCTAATCTTCTTTTTCTTGTCTTCCAATTCTTTTTTTTCCGCTTCTTGCTTTACTAGTACTCTTTGCTCGGCTACGGCTGTCAGGATTGATCCAGCTGCTTGAATCCAGCTGCCACTGTATTTTAATAGTTCACTGATTTCTCCATTTATTTTTATTTGTTCACTGAGAGGGTTAGATACACTCTCTTGTGAAACTTCAACTTCAGTTTCACCATCACCGTCAATTCCTAGGGCATCTTTTTCCCTAACGATTTCAAGGTCATACAATCCCCCAATTGCTTGTAGGGTATTACCGATTGATTGCAGTAAATTTCCAAATGCATTTGTCGGATCCCCTCCACCTTGTTTGATGAGTTCCCCAATTTCATCGATAACCGCTAAAAAACCACCAAATGCTTGTTGTGCATTACCGACGATATTTAAGTTTATTTTTTTCACTTCATTATCTTCTGTCAAAATACTAAATAAGACAGTTACATTTCCGGATGCTTGAATAATTTCACCAGCTACTTCTAATGTAAAGTCATCAGTTCCAGCTACCTCAACGATATTCCCGATCGCCTGAAATGCATTTCCACCAAAGTCTAGTTGTTCACTAATGTCGTCCCACTTTTTCTTGTCATCACCTTGGAGGCGTCTCAAAGGTGTACTTCCTATTGCGGACGCAATTGTACCAATAGCGGTAATCCATGAACCTAGTACCTCTATCCTTTCATTCGTCACCTTCTTAACCACCAATCCTTGAATATCAACCTGAGATAGTATATTCATCTATGATGTTTAAATGTTCCTAAGTGTGAAATTGGATAAAGATTAGCCGACTTTCTTTTTGAAATGTTCAATTTTCGTTTTCTCGCCTACAATAAAAATGTAATCCCCAGTTTCAAAACGCACATCACCAATATTTGTAACAATTGGTTCGCCATTTCGGATGATTAATACGACCGTTATTTCATATTTTACGGAGAAGCCTATTTCTCTTAATGTCTTTCCAACCAGTATCTCTGGGATCAAAGTTTCAACAGCAGCAATTTTTTTCGTTATTTCAATGTACTCGATAATTCCATTCATCGCTTCTCGTCTAGCAGCTTTGTGGCCTGCTTCTTCTTCAGGATAAATAACCAAATCCGCTCCAATGCTTTCTAAAATACCTCCAACTTCTCGGTTATTTGCTTTACAGACGATTCTTGTGACATTTCTTTCCTTTAATCTACGCGTTATTAAAATAGAAGCTAATGGATCACTACCAATAGCGACAAACACCACATCAAAATGTGTTACATTTAAATCCTCTAGTAATGCTTCTTCACGTAAATCGCCAATAACAGCGTATTCTGTATATTCCTCAAGCTCTTCAAGCGTAGATTTATCTTTATCACATACAACGACCTCATGTCCTAATCTGTCTAATTCCTTTACGATTCCACGGCCAAACCTACCTGCACCGATGACTAAAAATTGTTTTGCCACTCTGACTCCTCCTTATCCGATTGCCAAGTCTTTCTCAATATATTTTAAATTTTGTTTATCTACTCTAAGTACGAAATAAATCATTGTAAAAATTCCGATTCTTCCAATAAACATCAGTAAAATCAAAATAAATTTAGTAGAGCTATGTATGTTTGGGGTAATTCCTAATGATAGTCCCGTATTTGTGATTGCCGAAATGACTTCTAATAAAATTAAATCTAATGCAAATGGCTCGATCGTTGAAATAATGATAGTTGAAAGTAATATTAATAATAAAAAGCTCATTGCAATGACAAAGGCACGGTCAACTACACTTCGTTTGACAGTTGTTCTAAAAATTACAGTATCTTCTTGAGATTTAATGACTGCAATCATTTTAGCGACTAACACTGATACAGTTGTTAATCTGATTCCCCCAGCAGCACTAGATGATGCTCCACCAATATACATAAGAACTAAGATAATCAAAATAGCAGGAAGTGTTAGATTCGCAATGTCTAAAGTTGCAAAACCGCCATTTCGAGTCGTAACTGATAAAAAGATTGAATTTGTTATTTTATCAAATGTACCTAAATGACTAAATGCATGGTTTTTTTCTAATAACCAAAATAAAATGGTTCCTAACACCACAAATGAAAAATGTAGTCTCATATTTATTTTTGTAAATAAGGACTTTTTCTTTTTAAATGAAAAGATATATTCCATAATCGTGGGATAACCTAAGCCACCGATAAAAATAAGCGCAGCTGTTACATATAAAACAATCGCATTTTCTTGAAATGAATATAAACTATTACCGAATAAATCAAACCCGGTATTTGTAAAACTGGCTATTGAATGAAATGCAGTTACAAGTAAGGTTTCTTTACTGGATTGAAAATGCTCTCTAAATTGACCATAAAAAAAGATTCCACCAATTATTTGAAAGATCAGTGACGTATATAATACAGACAAACTTAGTTTTCTAATGGATTTAATACTGCTTTGATTTTGATCTTTTGATAACACAAGTAAATTTGAAATCGTTATTTTTTTCCCTAGCATCATAAATCCATAGCTAATAAACACAACAATTCCAATTGCGCCAATTTCCATTTGAATCATTAATAAAAGCTTCCCCCATATGCTAAAGGTCTCAACTAAGTTGACTGTCGATAAACCCGTCACACTAATCGCACTTGTAGATACAAAAATGCTGTCAACGAATGAGAGCTCAGCAATTCTTGTAAATGGCATTAAATATAAGCATGAAAATATGATCGTAATCAGTATATATGCGATGAAAATATAATGAAGGGGATTTTTAGGTTTCTTCTTCTTTTTTTTCATTTTTTGCTTTTTCTCCTTAGATTGAGTTCAGTGCAGGCGATAAAAATTTATTGATACTACATATTCTACCTATTTTCTTCCAAAAAATAAAAAACTTTCCAATCAATCGTTCAAATTGATTAGAAAGTTTATTTGTGTTGATCATTTTTTAAAATTAAGCTGATGAAGAATTATTTGCTTCCATTTTTAATGCAGTGGTTTCCTTTTGTTGTTGATATAAATATAGCGCAACACTCACAATTACAATCGTACCACCTACAAGTTGAAATGATGAAAGCATTTCTTGTAGCAAGAAAAAGGCTAAAATAGACGCACCAACTGGTTCACCTAATATACTCATTGAGATCGTCGTTGCATTCACATAATTTAATAAGTAATTATTAATGATATGTGCTAATGATGGAATAATAGCAGAAGCGATGAAAATGAGCCAGTCAGTATATTGATACTCAAAAAAGTTATCGAATGTAACGATATTATAGATTGTTAAAAATAAAGCTGAAAATGCAAAAACAAAAAAGCTATATACCCAATGAGACGTATTTTTTACGGTTGTTTGTCCAACCATTAAATATAGAACTGCAGCAATTACACTTAGAAATGATAGAATATCACCTTTAAATGCTGTCATACTTAAACCGATATCACCAAAGCCAATTAGGAACACACCAATAATTGCGATGATCATACAGATTTTAGACGTAATAGAAGTTCGTTCTTTAAACACAAAAAATCCTAATATCATGGCTACTAATGGTTGAAGCGCTAAGATAATTGTCGAGCTTGCAACTGATGTGAAAACAAGTGAACCATACCATAGGATAAAATGAATGGCTAACATTAAACCACCTAATGCAAACGACTTATATTGTTTTTTGTCTAAGGCTTTTAATTCAGTTTTTCGCTTTAATACAAAAGGTAGCATCCAGAAACACGTAAACCAGAGGCGATACATACTTAATACAGATGGAGAAGCATTTGTCCATTTTGCTAAAATAGCAGATGTAGAAATTGCAATGATTGATATGATCAATAATGAGATCATTGCATTTGGTTGTTTTGTGTTCATGTTTCACCTCTTTATATAAACTTTTATGTAAGCGTAACACATTTTGCTTTTCTTAATTTTTTCAATGAAGTAACATCTAATTATATCATCCTAGTGAAAAGAAAAGGAGACATTTATGATTCAAACAAATGGAACTAGAGAAGAACATACCCTTTATAGTACTCATATTCAAAAGGAAGTTACCTTTACTATTTATTACTCAAGTCAATATACGCCTTTAATAAAACATCACTTATTACTTGCCCAAGACGGTCAAGATTATTTTAATTTAGGAAAAGTTCATCGTGTCATTGAAAAATTAACAAAAGAAGGCACAATTCAACCTACTATTATTGTTGGCATACCATATTCAAGCCCAAAAGAACGATTTTCACTTTATCATCCATCCCAGGAAGGACAGAAAAAATATATTCGTTTTTTAGCTGAAGAATTACTTCCTTATTTAGATGATCACTTACCACTTCTAGGCCTTGCTCATAGTAGAACATTAATAGGTGATTCACTTGGTGGGACTGTTTCATTACAAGCAGCCTTTACATACCCAAATACATTTGGAAAAGTCATTATGCAGTCACCATTTGTAAATGATGATGTAATCCAATTTTTAGAACAGAAACCTTTATCAACGACCTTATCAATTTTACAAACTGTTGGAACGCAGGAAGACAATGTGTTTACGCCTAGCAAACAATGGGTGAATTTTATAAAAGATGGTTTACGTTTAAAAGAGTTTTTATCGAAATGCCCGGTTGAATTACATTATGCAGAGTATGATGGAGACCATACTTGGACGAATTGGGAGAAGCAATTAGAAGACTTATTAAAAATTAGTTTAGCAAAATAAATCGTCAAACTTATCGATTTTTCAAAAATTTGATATAATTAAAATTAGTATCTTTAAACTCGTTAATTTTTTAAAATTAACTATAAAAGTATCGAAAACAGGAGGTAATTTTTATGAAATGTGGCGTGGTTATTTTTCCATCAAAATTTGTTCAAGATAAGGCAAATGAGTTTAGAAAACGTTTTGATCCAGCTTATACTTTAATTTCTCCTCATGTAACAATACGAAGCGGTTTTGAGCTAAACGAAGATCAACTTCCGACAATCATCTCTCAACTAAATGAGATTGCTAGCAAAATTGAGCCATTTGAATTGGAAATAAATAAAGTAAGCTCTTTTGCACCTGTTAATAATGTCATTTATTTAAAAGTTACACCTGTTGATGCTCTAAAAGAGCTTCATGAGAAAATGCATACTGGTGCATTTCCGAAAACTAAAGAATATGCTTTTGTACCTCATATTACAATTGGTCAGCAGCTGCAAGATGCTGAGTTTGGTGATATTCTAGGACAATTAAGCATGATTCAATTCTCATACAATGAACTGGTTGATAGCATTAAATTAGTTTACCAATTAGAAAATGGTGCTTGGGAAGTTTATGAAACATTTAAATTAGGAGCTAAACAATGACCATTGAAACAATCGTTGCAAAAACGGATGAACAAATCCAAGATGCATTAAAGATTCGAACTGAAGTTTTTGTAGTTGAGCAACAAATCTCAAAAGACTTAGAATTTGATGGTTTAGATGATGAAAGCTTTCATTTTGTTGCATATGATGGTGAACAACCAATCGCAGCTGGACGTCTTAGAGAGATTGATTCCACAGGCAAAGTACAACGAATATGTGTAAGAAAAGACTATCGCGGGAAACAAATCGGCAATGACATCATGCACTTAATTCATCAAACTGCAAAGGAAAACGGCATTCATCAATTGGTATTACATGCTCAAGAATCAGCGATACCTTTTTATGAGAAATTAGGATATCATATTTCATCCGACATTTTTTATGAAGCAGGAATTCCGCATGCAGAAATGAAATTAACATTAATCTAATTTGATAAAAAGCTATGATTCTTTTTTGAATCATAGTTTTTTTATGCTCATTCCTAAAGATTACAGCTCTTTGCTTAAATCAACACATTAATCAATCTTCCTATCCCAGTCAATTCACTTAACACCTTTTGTGCAGAAGCATCCTGAAAACTATTAAAAACAACATCAGATTTCATTTTTCGATAATGATTTGAAACTTTTTTCGCATGTAGCTTATGATGTTCTTTGAATCGATTTATTTTCTGGACTTCTGTAAACATAAAAGGTGTATATACGTATCCATTTTTTTGTGAAATGTAGTGATGATAAGCCGAGTAATGTAAAGGTGGAATATATCCCATGTCATCCCTCTCCTCTTTCCATAACAAAATATACTTTTTTCCAATTAAATGAATTCACTTTTCGTATACAATACTTTTTGGTAACATAGATTAGTCTGCTTTTAATTTTTAGGGGGAACATGATGAAAACTGCAAACTATCAAAATCAAACAATCTATTTACCAGATTTCCCCAGGTCAAGATATGAGGAGATTTATCAAGCTAGTATTCGTGGAGAAGTGAAATGTGTACACTGTCAACAAAACATATTTTTAACTTTATCAATCTATGAAACTCCTTATTTTTATCATACGAATAAAGAGCAAAACCTAGAATGTAAACAACAAAGTATTGAATTCGAAAAAACGATCCAAACAAACTCTATCGAAAGTACAACGATTGATACAAATATAGAAGATAGTGTCATTAAACTTCCAAAAAAGAGAGCTATATCTTCTTTGGCAACTATTGAAAAAAGTGAAGAAAATACATTTACTGCTAGATTACCCTTTTATCATATTCCACCATATGAAAGTGCTGTTCAAAATACGACTAAGCATGTATTGAATCAAATCACATTGGATGAGCAGCAATGGAATGCAGTAACTCACACTGGTTCTCCTTTACTAGTACTCGCTGGAGCTGGTAGTGGAAAAACTCGAGTCATTACGACCCGTGCAATGCATTTAATGAATTTGGGAATCCAACCACATGAAATGATGCTAGTTACCTTTACTTCAAAAGCCTCATTAGAAATGAAAGAACGTATGAAGAAACTTGGATACTCGATTCAGCAAATGGAAATTGGTACATTTCATAGTATTTTTTACAAGATGCTATTACGCTTTGATCGCGAAAAGTGGGACTCTTCAAGGCTTATAAAATCTGACTTTCAAAAGGAAATCATGTTGAAACAAGTTGGTCGTAGACTTGAAATTGATGAAAAGTCTTTTGCCTATGATCAAGCGATTCAACAAATTGGATTATGGAAGAATTCATGTGTTTATCCTCACGAAATTCGTCCAAACGATGCTTGGGAAGAACAAGTCGCCTCACTTTATGAAGGATATGAAGAAATAAAAAAGGAAAATGGACAATTTGATTTTGATGATATGCTTCTAGGTTGCTTTGAAATGCTGAATGATTATCCTGAATTACTAGCTCAATATCAAAATCGATTTAAATGTCTTTTAGTAGATGAATTTCAAGATATTAATAAAATACAATTTTCAATCTTAAAAATCCTTTTTCAGCACACACAAAATGTTACTGCTGTTGGTGATGACGATCAGTCTATTTATGCATTCCGTGGTAGCGACCCTAGTTTTATTTTAGAATTTAAAGATCATTTTCCTGGATCAAAAATTTATCATTTAAATGAAAATTATCGTTCGTCTCATGGGATTGTTTCTCTAGCAAATGAAGTCATCAAACCAAATAAGCATCGATTTGTTAAATCAATGCATGCACAATATGATCATGACCAAGTTCCATCTTTCTTCTTCCCATATGATGAAGAAGAAGAAGCTACGATGATCGTTAATGATATGAAAGAAAAAATTAGTTATGGTGCGAACCCATCCCAATTTGCTATATTGTATCGTACGAATACTGCATCTAGAGCACTATTTGAACGGTTAATTGCGACGAGCTTACCATTTACAATAGATCAAGATGGAGATTCATTTTATGATCGTCCCATAATTCGGAAGATGATTTCTTTTTTATTATTAATAGAAGATGAGGATCATCAAGCTGCTTTAAAAGAGATCTTACCTGTATTTTTCCTTAAGCAGCAAGCATTTCAAGAGGCAAAAATGAATAGTGTTTTACAAAATCTTTCGTTTTTAGAAGCGTTTACTACAATTAATAGTGCTGCACCATTTCAGCTTAAAAAAATTGAGAAATTGGTAAAAGTTCTCCGTCATTTAAAAACGGCTTCGCCTCTTGAAGCAATCGAAAGAATTGAGGAAAGTCCTGCGTTTACTGATTATATTAAAAAACGTGGAAATGAATCGAATAAAATTGAACGACCATCTGATGATTTAAGGGATTTGAAGGTAGTCAGCAGAAATTTTAAGACAGTTCGAGAACTGACCCAGCACGCGTTTCATATCGCTGCAAAATTTAAGGAATATAAACAACAAAAAAATAATCAAACAGGAAGTATCTCCCTTCTAACAGCACATCGTTCGAAAGGTTTAGAATATGATTTTGTTTACATCTTAGGTGCTGTCGATGGTGGCTTCCCACATGATTATGCGTTGGAATCATTAAAAAATGGCTCGATGGATCAATTAGAAGAAGAACGTCGTTTATTATACGTAGCCTGTACGAGAGCAAGAAAATTATTATACTTATCTATTCTTCAAAAAAGAAGAGGAAAAAAAGCCTATCCATCAAGATTAATCAAACGCTTTTTAACGAAATCCATAAAATAAAATAAAATAAAATAAAATAAGTATAGGGTGAGCCAAATATAGCTCACCCTTTTTTATGATTGTTTGTAATTAACGAGGAGTTCTTCTTCCACATCCACAACCAGATTTTTTTACATAACCTGTCGGCTGACCTTGTTGTGCATAAGGATTTGCATATTGATGCTGATTCATTTGTTGCATTTGTTGTTGCCATTGCTGTTGTTGAAGTTGTTGCCATTGTTGACTTGTTAATTGTTGTCCTTGTTGACGATTGTACATAGCTTCCCTCCTAAAAAATTTTTTCATGATAGTATATGAAGGAATAAGATAATCGTTCAGACAAATATCACAAACTTAATCTATTAACCAATGCCTCAATTACACCAGCTGCACCTGCAATTGATAATAAGATGATGATGACTTCTCCCACTCCTGGGAACAGAACATATATTAGTAGTAACAAGGCAGTACACCAAATTCCGCTACACCATGTACAACTAAGTAATTCTCCAATAAAATATTGAATTCCCTTACCTTTAATCTTTGTATAAGTGACGGGTATTCCCTCTTCTTCAATTGTGATTTCATCGATAAATGGCCTTCTAATAAATGATGTAATCTTATCATGAACTACTAATCTGGTCAGTCGAAAACTGGCTAAAGTAAGGAGCACTAATAATAACCACGACATACTAATCATCTTAACAGCCTCACTCTACTCGTAATGATCCACATTTAAATCTGTTTATGCATCCTTAACCCTTACATCTTTTCCACATGATACCTACACTAAGCCCATTTCTTTAAAAAGCAAAAATCAACAGTAACCGATTCCCTCCTCGTTAATATCATATTAATGTAATATCCATCTTAAATGATAAGGAGTGAAAAAGATGAGTTGCAAAGACAACAATAACCACAAAAGAAATAAAGACAACAATTGTGTTAGCGACGTAGTAAAATTCATTAATGAATTACAAGATTGCGCAACAAACACTTGCCCAACAGGTTGTGATGTTCCTTTCTTAGGCGCTAATCCAAATGTACCACTTGCAAATACTCGCCCTTTCTTACTATATTTACCAAATGGTGAGTTATTTAGAGTACCTGCATTTCTAAACAACATGAGAGACAGAAACGACAATAGAAATGATGATAATGACAAAAATGACAAAAACAGACGAAATAATTGTCAAGATTCAGTTGTTTTCCGTGTTGAAAGTGTAGACGATGACTGTGCAGTATTAAGAGCACTAGTTGGAGCTGACAGAGACGACGACAAAAATAAAAACAACAACAAAGATCGCGAAGATTTCTGTGACCTAGTTGATGCTGATTTCTTCGTTGCTTCTAACACATGTATCACAGTTGATTTAGATGCTTTTGTTGCAATCCAATGCTTACGTGACGTTCACGTTAACAATTTATAATTCATGTAAACTAAAAAACTATGGGTGGTAGATTCTTATATCTACCACCTTTTTAAGTGCCTATATACCAACCATCTGAATACTAACAATGTCTTTTAATGGAATTTCAATATTATTAATACTTGATGTGATCTTCACCGCAACTTTTCCTTCGTTATACGCTAAAATATATCCGATATACAAATCGTTTTTTGTCCGTATTCGGCATTCAACTTTAGGAATATAATGTGGTTTATTAACCATAAAATATACCTTTTCTTCATTCGTCATTGCTTTAAAAGGTTTTTTTACCCAACCTTTATCTTCTTGCACTTGATTTTCTGGATTTTCTGGACTCTCTATTTCTTCCTGAGTATCCTCGATTTCTTCAACTTCTTCAACTTCTTCTACTTCTTCTACTTCTTCATAATGTGACTCTACATAATCGTTTTTTCTAGCTTTCTTTTCCTGCTTATTAACTTTGACTACATAGGAATGTTGTATATTTAGCTTGGCTTCTTCAAGGTCAGGTTGAGCAATATATAACAAAGGTTTTACCCCTTCTTGTGATTCTTTTCGTGCCATAGCTGTTCCTCCCTCACATGTGTGCTCTTATAAAATATATGTGAGGACAATAGTTCTCATGTTAGATTTTTTTGGTATAAATAAGCATTCATATACGATTTCTAGTTTGTTTTCCCATCGACAATTGACTAATTTTATACATATTTGTAGAAATTGGACAAATATCCTAGTACAAACAATTGACAGGGCACATATAAATACATTGTAACCGCACAGAAAAAACAAGGAGCGATGAAAAAGTGA